>OLQG01000001.1_pt1 | contig 246047 bp, 195 predicted proteins | sample 1672221 | NCBI WGS metagenome assembly OLQG01 (sample SAMEA3136660, study PRJEB25190) | human gut metagenome | biome: human gut; feature: human-associated habitat; material: faeces | place: Austria | collected 2013
GGGCCTTCCGGCCCCCTTTCCTTTTTTATGTTGAATCGCAGCCAGCACAGGCTTTCTGCATGCTTGAGGACTGGATATCACGCTTGTTGACGCTATTGGTGCCAGGTCATCATTTCTTGTTTACAGATTGTCTTACGATATACAGCCGACGTCTCGCTCTTTGTCGAGACGTTTTTCTGTATAGGGCGGTATTGGTTTGTCAATTCGCAAGATGAACAGGCATTACTGCTCTTTACCACCTTTCCAAGAGACGAATTTGAATTATCCATGCATTCCTCCCCTCTGTTGGGCATGAACCCGTATTTCTCTGAAACACTCCATCAAAGTGGAGTACAATAGCGTAGTGAGAGAGATTGAAAGTGGGTGGGATATGAGCAACCTGCGTACGCCGGAGGTCGAGGACCTCCTTGAGGTTCTTAGCTCTATGACGGACAAGGACGCGCTGTACGCCTTGTTTGAAGACCTTTTTACTATTCGCGAGATTAAAGAGACCTCGCAGCGTTTGTCTGTTGCGCGTCTTTTGGACGACGGAAAGCCGTATACCGCGATTGCGGAAGCTACGGGAGCATCGGCAACGACCATAGCTCGTGTCTCGAAGGCATTGAACTACGGGAGCGGCGGATATCGTCATGCGCTTGACGTGCTATCCGGATCGGCTGAAGGCTGATATTTCAAACCCTGCAAATGCGGGGTTTTTTTATGCCCAATTTTCATTCTTGCGATAAGCTTCTAAGCTAATCGGTTTTACGTTCGTCCAAGACTTTTGGTCGGCACGATAGAAGGAGCAGGAATGTCTCATCCCATCCCATCCATGGATGAATGGCTTCGCGAGGCGAAGCTTGATCCCGATGCCCCTATGGTGGGCATGTATCTCACGCATAACGGTGTAGTGCGAGCGACCCCGAAGAAGCAAGTGCGCGCTGTTTCGGAGGAAGAGGCTGCTCAGGGTGCTTCGCTTGGAGAAGTGATCTCGATTGAATTCTCCTATGATGCTCAAGGTCTTGAAGACGCCATTGCTGAGGCTCGTACGTGGCCGGGCATATACTATGTTCGCGTATGGTTGAATGAGGGCGTGCTCGAGGTGGGGGATTCTCTCATGTACGTGCTTATCGGCGCGGACATTCGTCCTCATGCTGTGGATGCGCTGCAGCGTTTGGTCGGTCATATTAAAAATAATCTTGTGGTGGAAAAGGAACGCTATTCCGCATAGTGATACTTCGGAGTAGATCGTTTTGCTCCGAGGGGCGATATGTCGGTGCTTCGAATGCGTTTCGTGAATGCGTGCGTCTTTGAGCGCGGCTCACGAATCTATCATGGGAATGGTGTCGCCTGTTTACGGGCGGCTTGTGAATATCGCGTTCGTTGTGCGATGGGCGTGAGTGCGTATAAGGGGAACTATGGAATTGGGATTCGACAAGCCTAGTCCGGCAATTTCTTTTGTGGGGAGGCATAATTCGGGAAAAACCACGCTTATCGTCAAAGTAATCTCTGAGCTTGTTTCTCGGGGCTTGAATATCGGCTCCATCAAGCATCACGGGCATCCAGACTTCGATATCGATTATCCGGGGAAAGATTCATATCGTCATCGTGAAGCGGGCTCGTGCGATGTCGTTGTCATCTCTCCCACTCGCATGGCTCGTATTACCGAGATACACGACGAGCCGTCGTGCGATGAGGTGGTTGCCTCTATGCCAAATCATGATTTGGTGATTGTGGAAGGATATCGTCAGAGCGGGCTTCCTGTCATCGAAGTGCTTCGCCAGGGCAACGAAAGAGACATACCGGCTGCAGAGCAGCTTTGCACTGAAGGTCATGTTCGAGGTGTCGTCCCCGTTGCTGTCGTCACCGATATGGAATCGGTTGTGTCTTATGCGAAGAGCGAGGCGATTCCTTGCTTCGGTATCGACGACGTGCAAGGTGTTGCCGATTTCCTCCAGAATCGGTATGCCCGCCCGAAGCTTACGGTGGCTATTCAGGCCGGCGGCGAGTCGCGTCGCATGGGCCAGAGCAAGGCAACGGTGCCGTTCCTTGGGCGCCCTCTGATTGAACGCATCGTTGAACGCGTTGCTCCCGTCGCGGATGAGATTGTGATCACAACCAATGAAGCGGAGAATCTCACGTTTCTCGATGCTCTTGACCTTCACTGCGACCTTCGCTTGGTTCCCGACGTGTACGAGGAGCGCGGCGCACTGCGGGGTTTGTATTCCGCGCTGAGCGCGGCATCGAATCCTTGCGTTGCGGTTGTGGCGTGCGACATGGTGTTCGCGTCGGCGCCGTTGATAGCCCATGAGGCCGTTGCCATGCAAATGCGCGGGGCTGATGCCGTGGTGCCGTGCAACAGGTTCGGCTTCGAGCCGTTCCACGCGGTGTACAGGGCGGATGCCTGTCTTCCTGCCATTTCCGATGCCATAGCTCAAAGAAAGGTTCGAGCTCGGGATTTTTACGAGTGCATCAATCTAAGCCGCTTCGGGCGAGAAGATATAGAAAGAGCCGCTCCTGGAGGAGGATGCTTCGCTAACGTGAACACGCCCGAAGAACTTGCGCGCATGGAGCGCTCGATTCAGGAAAACGGAGATAGGTAGTCATGCCTTCAGTTATGGACATGGTCGAGATCATGGAGAGGCTTGAAAGCAAAGCGCTCCATGTCGACCCCGCGCACTGCGTGAAAATAAGGAACAGAAACGCTTCATGTTCGCGTTGCGCCGACGCGTGCCCTTCGGGTGCTATTGCGCTGCATGACAATGCCTTAGACATAGACAGCGAGAAATGCATGGCATGCGGCGCCTGCGCTTCGGCGTGCCCTACGAACGCAATCAGCTTCATGAAGCCGACTGACGAAGAGCTCGATAGCGCCGTGGACGAATCTGCTCAGGCGCTCGAGGGCGATGCAGTGATCGTGTGCGCTCGCGTAGCCGCGCACCGCGCGGCCGACGTTGAAGCGACGGCAACTGTGCCGTGCGTTTCGAGGCTCGATACGCAAGCTCTGGTGGGTGCGTGTACAAGAAACGACGCTTCTCTTGTCGTAGTGGACGGCGGGTGCAAGACGTGTAAGTACCGGTTCGCGAGCCGCCAGTTCGACATCTCCCAAAAAGAGGCGAACGAGCTTCTGTCGGCATGGGATGTTCCTTTTCGCATCGAACGAACCCAGCAAGTTCCTCTTCGGGCTGCCGCCAAAGACGCATCGCAGGGTGTCGGCGGCGTCTCCCGCCGTGGGTTCTTCACGGAAATGAAGGCTTCCGCCAAAGATATCGCAGTCGAAGCCGTCAATGTGACCGTCGAAAGCGAGCTTGGCATTCGTCGGAAGGGTCCCGATTCGCTTCGCGATATATTGAAGGTCGACAACGACGGAAACATGCCTCGCATTGCTCCCGCAAGGCACGATGCCCTTATGGAGTATCTTTTCGAAATGGGGGAGCCGAGGGAGGGCTCTTCTGTGAAGACCAGACTTTGGGGCAAGGTTGATATCGACGAAACCCTCTGCACGCGTTGCGGAATATGTTCTACGTTCTGTCCGACGGGGGCTCTCTCGAAGGTTTTCGGAGAAGCGGACGGGAAAAAGAGGCCTTCGATAGAAGGAATTGAGTTCCGCCTTGCCGATTGCGTGCAGTGCCGTCTATGCGAAGACTCCTGCATGCAGAAGGCGCTTCGTGTGTCCGATGAGATTCCTTGCGATCTCATTCTTGATCTTGAGCCAAGGCTGTTCAAGGGAGAGGCTCGAAAGGCCGGATCCGCCATGCGGGGCTTGTTCGGAAATTGATCAGATCGAATGACGCTTCTTTTCTTGCGGGGCTTGCCGCAGGACAAGAGGCGTCTTTTGATGAGGGCGAGCGTTCGGTGAAGGCATCTAAGGCTGCCTGTTCTTCAGGATTTCCTCGAGCTGCTTTTCCGCATAGAGAGCAACACGTTGTTGCAGTTCGTCATAAGCATGAAGGAGCAGGGCTCCTTCGGAGGTGAGGATTGAACCGTGTGCGCCGTTGCGCTCGAGGAGCTGGATGCCGAATGAGGCCTCGGTGTGTTTCACAATCCTCCAGGCTTTGCTGTAGGCCATGTTCATCTCTTTTGCCGCCCTGTTCAACGAGCCCCATTGCTCCACGCCGCGACAGAGCTGAGCGACGCCGCTTCCGAATACGGCGCTGTCTTGTCCGCTTTGGGATTGCAAGCTGAGCTTGATGCGTGGGGCTATGCGGGCGATATCCATGCGTCCTCCTAGACGGCCGGTTGGGTTAAATTTCGTATGACTTCAGCACTTTCTCATCCATGCGGGTAGGGCTGCTGAACGCGGAGTCGAAGTCCGTGATTCCGTCAATCATAACGCATGGCGCACGTGCTCTTGGGATTCGCTTTGCGAATGACGAATCGATCTCGCTTTGCGTGCGGTTCCTTTAATCTTGACCGAGAATTATTCTTATGAGAGAATAATTCAATCGAATAGGGAGGGGCTGTGGAGAATTCTTCCAAGATGCTCCCATTGGCTTGGGCAGGAGGCTTCAATGCAGTTGTGGAAAAAGATATCGATGGCTTTCGCCACGGCAGCGGCTTTGACCGCGCTCGTGGCTCTTATCGGTTGCTCAGGAGGGTCGAACGCGGCTGGTGAAAAGGCGGACGCCGCCGCAGAGGGCGCTTCGGAGCCCGTGCAGCTGCAGATTTTCGCGGCGAATTCGCTTTCGAAGGCACTTGATGAGGTGCAGAGCCTCTATACGCAGAACAATCCCGACGTGACGTTTGCCGATACGCAGTACAAGGCTTCTGGCGAATTGGTCGAAATGCTGAAGGCGGGTTCTTCTGCGGACATCTTCATTTCGGCTTCCAAGGGGACGATGGACAATGCCGTCGATGGCGGATTCATTGACGAAGGAACGCGCTTCGATATGTTCACGAACGACCTTGTTATGGTGACGGGCGAGAGCAATACCGACATTCCCGAGGGCTTGACGCTTGAAGAGGCCGTATCGGGCGATTACACCATTTGCGTGGGCGACGAGTCTGTTCCTGCGGGCAATTATGCATGCCAGTCTCTGTACACGGTTGGTGCGTATTCTGACGAATCCGGTAAAGGCGGCGAGTTCATCGGCGCTATCGCCGACAAGGTGGTGCTCGACACGTCCGTGGGCAACGTATGCAAGCATGCCGAATCGGGCGACGTCGACATCGCGTTCGTCTATAGCTCGGACGTGTATCGTTTCGGCGGCGTGAAGGTTCTTTCCACCGTTCCCGCCGATACGCACAAGGCAATCGTGTATCCTGCGGCTATCACGGCGGGAAGCGAAAACGCCGGAGCTTCGAAAGCGTTTATGGATTGGGCGGTAAGCGATCCTGCCGCCTTGGAGATTTGGCAGAAATGGGGCTTTGAGCTTGCCTAGACGCGCACTACAAGCACTGACGGCATTTGTTATGGGCATCGCATTGGCGGTGCCCATTTCGGCATATGCCCAAGAACCCGATTTCGCGGCGTACGAATCGGCCGTTTCGGACGTTGTCGCGGACGAAGGCGGGCTTGCGTCGTTTCCTGTGGATGCCTCGGGAATCGAAATTGATTCAGAGGGAGAAGACGCGCTTGCAAACGGAGCGCCTTTCGACGTTGCCGGCTTCTCGCGCGCGCAAAAGGGGAGCAATCGCGCCATCGACGGCGCCTATCGAGGATATTCCTATCTTCAGGGCGATGCCCGAAACGACGTATGTCTCGTGGCGGTGGACGGGTATGCAGTGGTCTACGTGGATCCTGCAGCGCTTGAGGAAAGGGCCGGCTCGGGCGATCGCGATACAAGCCTGTCCTGGGTGGTGGCGTATCTTCAAAAGCTTGACGCCGAGGCGGCAAGCGGTTCGGCTCGGCTTAAGCCGGAGACGCCGGTGTATGTGACCGCCGATGAATCGTTCGACCTTGAGGGCGAAGGCCTTCGCTTCCTCTTCAACCAGGAATACACATCCGGCGCATTCTACACCAGCGTGATAGGAATCGACGGCTCCGATGTGACGGATTCGGCTTCCGCTTCGTATGCCGAGCTTCGCTACGCGGACTTTTTCGATTTTGCCGCATGGGAAGAGGGGACGTTCGTCGAAGAATCTTCTGCCATGGATAAAGCCGGCCAATTTCTTGCAAAGCTCGATTGGAGCCCCTTGTGGGTGACGCTGAAAACGACGGGTACGGCGATCGTCCTTGTGTTTGTACTGGGTCTTCTTGCGGCATGGTGGAGCCTCCGTATTCCTTCAAGAGCGCAGGATATCGCCGATTCCGTCTTTACTATTCCCATGGTTTTGCCGCCGACGGTGTGCGGCTTCGTGCTATTGCTTCTCCTGGGCAACAATACGGCGCTCGGTCGCTGGTTCATCGACATAGGTTTTCCGCTCATCTTCAGCTGGCCTGCCACGGTGCTTGCCGCGGTGGTGGTTTCGTTTCCGCTCATGTATAGAAGCGCCCGTGGCGCGTTCGAGGGCATAGACCGCAACATGCTCGATGCCGCTCGCACGCTGGGCTGGAGCGAGGGGCGCATCTTCTTCAAGCTTATGCTGCCTTTGGCATGGTCGTCCATTGCGGCTGGCACGGTGCTTGCCTTTGCGCGCGCGTTGGGAGAGTTTGGAGCGACGCTGTTTCTTGCGGGAAACTACGTGGGAATCACGCGAACCATTCCCATCGCCATCTATTTCGAATGGATGAACGGAAACACCGATGTCGCCTTGTTCTGGACGGCGGTTATCATCGCGTTCAGTTTCCTGGTGATATTGTTCATAAACCTTTGGAGCCGGCGAACCACGCGCTATCGCTCGCGTCGGCAGGAGGAGTAGGGCATGAGCCTTGAGGTTGACATCAAGAAGGACATGGGGTCGTTCAAGCTCGATGTCTCATTTTGCGCAGGTGATGAGACGCTGGGATTTCTCGGCGCATCGGGCTGCGGTAAATCGCTGACGCTGCGCTGCATCGCAGGCATCGAGAAGCCCGATGAAGGCCGTATCGTCGTGAACGGCGTGACGTTTTTCGAAAAAGAGGCGGGCAGGCGCGCTCGCGTCGATTTAACGCCGCAGCAACGAAAAACAGCGCTCTTGTTTCAAAGCTACATGCTTTTCCCGAACATGACTGTCGAGCAGAACGTGGCTGCGGGTATGGAACGGGGTCTTGCCGAGTCCGAGAAGAACCGTATTGTGGGCGAGCAGTTGAAGCGTTTCGGCCTGATCGGGATGGAAAAGCGCTTTCCCGCCCAGCTTTCGGGAGGCCAGCAGCAGCGTGTTGCCCTTGCCCGCATGCTTGCTGCCCGCCCGGGGATCCTCATGCTGGACGAGCCGTTTTCGGCGCTCGATGCCCATCTGAAAAGCTCGCTCGAGCAAAACCTGATCGGGCTGTTCGAGGAGTATCGGGGAACCATTCTCTACGTAAGCCACGACATCGACGAGGCATACCGGTTCTGCGACCGCATTGCTGTTGTGGACAATGGGCGTATATGCGAAATCGGGCCGAAGCATCGCGTGGTGCATCATCCCGAGAGTCTTGCCGCGGTGAAGCTGTCGGGGTGCAAGAATACGACGCCTGCGCGTTACGTGGACGACCATACGGTTGAGCTGCCCGATTGGGGCATCAGGCTTGTAAGCGAAACCCCCGTGCCTGGCGACGTTCGCTGGTTCGGCGTGCGCGCGTTCTTCCTGCGGCGCGCTGAAAAGCCGGGCCCGAACGTGTTTCGCGTTCGGGCCGATCGCGTGAGCGACTCGCGCTTCGAGCGCACGGTCATGCTTTCGTTTCTCGATGCGGCCGATAGCCCTCGCTTGAAACACGATATGGCCGAAGAGGATGCGACCATGAAGTTTCTCAAGATTCATGTGCAGTGGAAGGTGGACAAGCTCGCGGTGCCCGAGTCCCAGCTGCCTTGTGAGGGCGACGAGCTCCTTATAGAGATCCCCTCCGAAAGCATGTATCTGGTTTCGCGGTAACCGTGCGGCAAACGGGTTCTTTGCCGCACTATCCCTTATACTGTAGCGAGAATATAGAGGAGAGGGATTTCATGAAGGATTCTCACGGTAGGACCATCGATTATCTGCGCATCTCGCTCACTGATCGTTGCAATCTTCGCTGTATATACTGCATGCCTGAAGAGGGGGTTTCTGCCCTTTCGCACAAGGACATTCTTTCGCTTGAAGAGATAGAGCGCCTTGTGTCCGTTGCGGCGGGCATAGGCATCAAGCGATTGCGCCTCACCGGTGGCGAACCCCTGGTCCGTCTGGGCGTTGCCGATTTGATTCGCGGTCTGAATCGCATTCCCGGCATCGAGAGCATCGCGCTTACGACCAACGGTATTCTCTTGCCGAAAATGGCCGACGAGCTCAAGTCGGCTGGGCTTTCGCGTGTGAACATTTCGCTCGATACGCTCGACCCGGCTCAATACGCTGCCATCACACGACGGGATAAATTCGACGAGGCAATGGCGGGTATCGATGCGGCGCTCGAGGCGGGCTTTGACCCCGTGAAGCTGAACTCGGTGGTGGTGCGTTCGCTTGACCAGGATGTATTCGGTTTTGCCCGCATGTCGATCGATCGCCCACTGCATGTGCGCTTTATTGAATACATGCCCGTGGGCGAAAGCGCCGGGCCGTGCGGCTGCGGCTGGGGCAAAGAAGATGTTATCGAGAGCGAAGAGCTTTTCGGCATGATAAACGAACAGGCCGTCGCGTCCGGTCTTGGAGAGCTTAAGCCTGCTGGGAGCCGCAAGCCTGCTGGCTGGGGTCCTGCGCGTTACTTCGAGTTCGAGGGTGCGAAGGGTACGGTCGGCTTCATTTCTCCGCTTTCGCGCCATTTTTGCAGCGAATGCAATCGCCTTCGTTTGACGGCGGATGGCAAAATTCGTCCGTGCCTTTTCTCGGACGAAGAATTCGACGTGCGTGCCGCACTGCGTTCGGGCGAAGGAGACAAGGCCGTGCGCGATGTGCTCTTGGCGGCGCTTGGCGCAAAACCCGACGAGCATCATGACAAAGTGGGAACCGAACGCAATATGAGCCAGATTGGCGGATAGGAGCACTGATGGCGGAACAACTGACCCATATCGATGAGCAGGGAGACGTGCGGATGGTGGACGTTTCCCAAAAGGCCGACACCGAACGCGTTGCGGTGGCTGAGGGCTTTATTGCCATGCGCCCTGAAACGCTTGAGCTCATCACGTCGGGCGCGGCGGCGAAGGGCGACGTGCTTGCGTGCGCCCGCGTGGCGGGGGTGATGGCAGCGAAGAAGACGAGCGAGCTTATTCCTATGTGCCATCCGCTTAATATCACGAAGGCGAAAGTGTCATGCGAACCGGTGTGCGAAGGCCAGCGTGAGGATGGGCTAGTGGGCATTCGCGTGACCACCACGTGCGGCGTGACCGGCAAGACCGGCATTGAGATGGAGGCGCTGACTGCTGCGAGCGTTGCGTGTCTGACCATATATGACATGTGCAAAGCCGTCGATCGCGGTATGGAGATCATGGATGTGCGTCTGCTGAAGAAAGACGGCGGGAAAACGGGACTCTGGGAGCGCTCGCAGGGGCGCGAGTAAATCGCCCACTGCGCTACCGCCCCTCTTCGAGGGGCTATGCGCTTCGTTCTGCGTTTTCGGTTTTTTTAAATAAAGGAAGAGCGAGAAACGCAAGCGATTTTCTCGCGCCCCTGCTCGCTTGGGCCTTTTGGTTGACCTGCGGGGCGGGGAAAACGCTTCGCTCTTCCCCTTTCTGGTCTGATTTTTATACGCAAAAGGAGCCCGATCGGGCTCCTTTTGCGTTGCATGCGATCTCTTAGTGGCCGCCGCCTTGTTTCATGAGGGCGGCATGAGGGAGGACGTCGGCGATGGCTTCCCAGTTTTCACGGGCGGCTTTTTCGCTGCCGGGGAAGTTGATGACCACGCTGCCTTCGCGCTCCATGCAGACTCCGCGGGAGAGCATGGCGCGCGGGGTGATGCGCATGCTGTGGGCGCGCATGGCCTCGGCGATGCCGGGCACGTTGCGCTTGCATACGTCGATGGTGGCTTCGGGGGTGACATCGCGCGGGGAAAGACCGCTGCCGCCGCAGGTCAGAACGAAGTCGGCATGCAGGTCTTCGATGGCGTGCAAAAGCGCTCCAGAGATGAACGGGCGCTCGTCCTCCACGACGACGTGTTCGAGGCATACCCAGCCGCGCTCGGCGATGAGCCCCTTGAGGGCGGCGCCCGCCGTATCGGTTTCGAGGGTGCGCGTGTCGGAGCATGTGATGATGGCGAATGTGGGCGTGGGTTCGGTGTACTCGGAAGACATGGCGTTCCTTTCGTATCGATCGGCCCGGCGAGGAGGCGGCGGTGCGGCGGCTCCTCGCCGAGATTTTCTAATAGATTTGATGCGACGACGTTACACGATAGCCTCTTCGGGCACGTCAAGAAGGATGCATTCCACCAAGTCTCCTTCGCTCACGGGGTCGAGGCCTTCGGGGATGACGGCGATGCAGTTGCTGCGCTGAATGACGCCGAAAAGCCCTGAGCTCTGGTTTTTCGCGGGCGCGACTTCGAGCGCGCCTTCCTCGTTGCGCGCGATGGTGGCTCGCTCGAAGATGCGGCGCGGGTCTTTTTTCTTCTTGCCGCGGGTGATGCGGGCCTGTACATGAGGATGCTCGAGCGCGGAGTATCCCTGCATGGCGCGAAGCGCGGGGCGAATAATGAGCGAGAAGCCCATGTAAGCCGCTGCGGGGTTTCCGGGTAGGCCGAAGACCGGTGTGTCGTCGACGATGCCGAAGGTCTGTGCTTTGCCAGGGCGCATGTTGACGGTGGTCATGTAGAGGGTGCCTAGGCGCTCCACCACGGGTTTGATGAAATCGAAGTCTCCGTTGGACGCGCCGCCGGTGGTCACCACGAAATCATGCGTCTTGCAGGCTTCCTTCACGGCGCTAGCCAGGGCGTCTTCATCGTCAGGCACGATGGGCAGCATGTCGCATGCTGCTCCCGCCGCATGCGCGCATGCGGCCATGGCGTAGCCGTTCGAGTTGCGGATATGGCCGGGGCCGGGCTTTTCGGAAGGTTCGACGAGCTCGCTGCCGATGGGAATGACCGCAATGCGGGGCCGGCGATAGACGCTTGCTTCGAGGGCTCCGCATCCAGCTAGAAAACCAATGCCTGCGGGGTTGATGATCTCGCCGGCACGAACGACAACCTCGCCTTCCTTGGCCTCTTCGCCTGCTTCTCGGATGTTTGCACGTGCTGCGGGCACGGAGGCGAAGCGGACGCGGCTTCCGGTTTTGCCGTCTCCGGTCACATTCTCGACGATTTCATATTTCACAACCGCGTCGGCATCGGCTGGGAGCGCGGCGCCTGTCATGATGCGTACGCATTGGCCTGCTTCGATGCTGCCTTCGTATGTGGCTCCTGCGGGCACTTCGGCAATTACGTCGAGCTCGACGGGCAGGTCGGCTTCGTTGCTGGGAAAGTCGGCAAGGCGTACCGCGAAGCCGTCCATGGCCGCATGCGCAAAGGGGCTAACATCCATATCGCTCGTGATATCCTCGGCAGCTACGCGTCCTGACGCTTCGATGAGAGGCACGGTTTCGGCGGGCATGCGGGTTGTGTGGGAGAGGACGAGCTCTTGTGCTTCTTCAAGGGAAATCATTCGGGGAATTTCGGTCATGGATACTCCAATCGTTTTACGCGGGCGACTGTGTGAAAAGCATCATGGTTTACTGCGCGCTGCACGCCGCGGACGGCGTTGCTTGGGCACAGGCGAACGGTTCGAGGGCGGCCTAGTATGCGCTCTGCCCCTGCGTGTCCCAGGTGATGCACGCCCAGGATATGACGCGAAGGACGTCGAGGCAGAGGATGCCTTCGGGAAGGCCTTTCTTGTCGGGCTTGCCGGCATCGGGGTTTTCGACGATGTGCTCGGCGAGCCAACGCGAAAGGCGGTCTTTGGCGAGGGCCGCCTCTTCGGGGGAAAGTGGCGTGCCGCATCGGTCTATCATGCGAGAGAAATCGCAAAGCGCCTCTTCGTGGGAATCGAACGTGTCTTTGCGCGTGGAGTAGATATAATCGACGCGAGGCTCGAATCCTTTTTGGGCAAGGATTCCGAAAGCGTACAAGTAGTCCTTCGTGGACGATACGGGAACGCCGATAGCGGAGAGAATGCGGCTGTCTACGTAGGGAGCCGTTCCAGTGGTCATGGTGATGCAGCAGTGGCGACGTGCGATGCGCGTGAGCTTGTCGAGCGCTTCATCGAGGCGGGGAACTGCCATGGAGCGTGAAGCTATGGCCACGTCAACCATATTGTCCGCCAGGCCGAAATCGGACCAGTCGTCTTCCCAGCTCATTTTGATGGTGTCGATGCGCACATCGTGCAAGCGTGCATTTTCGGAGAGTTTTTCCAGCATGCCGTCGCTGAAATCGGCGGCAAGAACGTTGTGTCCTTGCTCGGCAAGAAGGACGTCTATGGTTCCCGTGCCGCAGCCCATGTCGAAAACGGATTCGCCGGGCAGTATCCCGGCCCGTTCGATGAAGTCTTCGGCGTAGGCGTTTTTTGCGTCTTTGTTGTCATAGCGGGCAGAGCGCTTGTTCCAGCCTTGGGCGTCCGTCGGTCTCGGGCGGGTTTGCTGGATGAGCTCCCATTCCTTTTCGAAATCGAGCATAGAGTGCCTTTCGCCGTGGGTATTATTCTCACATATGATAACGCGAAGGGCGGGCTTCGGCGCGACCGCTTTTCGGGGTTTCCCCTTTTCGTGTGCCTTTATTTTTGCCTGTGGTTTGCGTGGTACAATTAAAAAGCTTGTAGGTATTTTTATGGCAGGTTTTTTCAGGAGGCCTGCAGCTCGAACGAAAGGGAAGAACCCCATGCAACCACGTGAAGAATTGACGCAGCTCATAGGTGCTGCCCTGGATGCGGCAATTGCATCCGGAAAGCTTCAGATGGAAAAAGCCCCCGAAATCACGCTCGAGCGACCCCGAGATGAGGGCCATGGCGACTGGGCGTGTACGGCGGCGATGCGCTGCGCGAAAGAGGCCAAGCGCAACCCCCGTGAAATTGCACAGGATATCGTCGATGCCCTTCCCGAGAACGCCTTGGTGAACAAGGTTGAGATCGCGGGCCCCGGTTTTATCAATTTCTATTTGAACAACAACGCGTTGCAGGATGTGGTTGCCAAGGTCCGTTCCGAAAAGGGCGATTACGGTCGTGGCACGGTTCCCGAGGGCAAGCGCAAGATCAACATCGAGTATATTTCCGCAAACCCCACCGGTCCTATGCATGTAGGCCATGGTCGCTGGGCCGCGCTTGGTTCCGCTACGGCGAATCTGATGCGCCATGCGGGTTATGACGTGTTCGAGGAGTTTTACATCAACGACCACGGCGTTCAGATGGACAAATTCGGTCTGTCCATTGCGGCGCGCTACCTTCAGCAGCTCGGCCATGAAGACGCTGTGGTTCCCGAGGGCGGCTACAACGGCCTGTACGTTAACGACATCGCCAAGGAAATCATCGACCGCGATGGCAACAAGTGGGAAAACGCCGACGAACACGAGCGTATGGTGGAGTTCCGCGAGTACGGCTACGCTTACATCATGAAGATGTTCCGCGATATTACCACCCGCTTCGGCAATCACTTCGAGCGTTGGCAGTCGGAGCGCGAGATGTACGTGCCCTCCGACGAGTTCAGCGGCCAGAGCCCCTTTGATTTCTGCCTGGGCAAGCTGCGCGACAAAGGCGATATTTATGACGCCGAAGGTGCGGTGTGGTTCCGTTCCTCCAAGTATGGCGACGAGAAAGACCGCGTTGTGCGCAAGGCCGATGGCGACTATACGTACTTCGCTTCCGACGTGGCATATCATTATTGGAAGAAGCTGCGCGGGTTCGACCATCTGATCGACATCTGGGGCGCCGACCATCATGGCTACATCGCCCGTGTAGCGGCTGTTCTGTCCGCTATGGGCTATCCCGGCGCGCTTGAGGTCATGCTCGGCCAGCTGGTCAACCTGTTCCGCGACGGCAAGCCTGTGCGTATGTCCAAGCGTACCGGAGAGATGATCACGTTCGAAGAGCTCATCGACGAAGTGGGCATTGATGCAACGCGTTACTACATGCTCAGCCGTTCGAGCGAGCAGCCTATCGACTTCGACATCGATGTGGCGAAGAAGCAAGACGCCTCCAACCCGGTTTATTACGACCAGTATGCCCATGCTCGCATTTGCAAGCTGCTGCGCGACGCTTCCGGCCATACGGGCGAAGAGAACCTGGATATGGACGCCGTTGCTGCCGAGTGCATTCCTGCCGATGTCGATCTGAGCGTTCTTACCGACCCATCCGAGTTCGCCCTTATGCGCAAGATGAGCGAGTTCGGCGACCTGATTGCCCTGGCCGCCCGCGACCGCGCTCCGTTCCGCCTGACGCATTACGCACAGGATTTGGCAAGCTTGTTCCATCAGTTCTATACGAATTGCCCGGTACTCAAGGTTGAAGACGAGAACCTTAAGAACGCGCGTTTGGCTCTGTGTGACGCTACACGTATCGTCATGTCCACCACGTTGGGCATTTTGGGCATCTCTTCGCCGCAGCGCATGTAGCACTCGTTCGACGTGCGTTTTTCGAAAAGATAGCATTATTGTGCCGGGCTCCGATATGTCGGAGCCCGGTTTTTTATCGTGAAGGGGATGGGCATGAAGCTGGTGCAGCTCGATAAAGAAAACTTCGACGAGTTGGTGACGAATGCCGACAAGCCCGTGGTCGTTGAGTTCTTCAGCCCTGGGTGCGGTCCGTGCAATGCGCTTGCGATGGTTCTTGAGGAGATGGCCACCGCTCACCCGGAGGTGAGCTTCGCCGCCATGGATACCGTTCGGTTCCCCGATGTTGCCTGGGCATTCGACGTCATGGCTGCTCCGACCACGGTGAAATTCGCCGACGGGCGAATGGTTGGCTCGGTTGCGGGCTACGTTTCTCGCGAGCGCATGGAAGAGTTTCTGTTCGAATAATGTTCGGGCTGGGTCTTTCAAACCCTATTCTTTGTTCTCGGCAACGTCCAATACGATATCGATCATGTCCTGGCGGTCGCGCACGCCGAGTTTCGTGTAGATGTGGGCCACGTGGGACTTCACGGTGTTCTCCGCCAAAACGAGCTCTTCTTGAATGTAGGTTCGCGTGCGGCCTTGCGCCAAAAGCACAAGGATTTCGCTTTCGCGTGGTGACAGCTTATAGGCTTCGGACACTTCGGCGCAGCGTTTTTCTAGCGCATCCATCACGTTCGTCGCAGAAGGAGAAGGCTCGTTTTCGCCTTCTCGTTTATTCCAGCTGTAATGCATCGAGGCCATGGCGAGCACATAGATGATGACGATGACGATAAGGTTTTCCACGGCGTCTGCGTTGCCGAGGAAAAGCACCCATGCGATAGATCCTGCGGCGTACAGCGACGCACCTATGCCGATGACCCGATACGAAGGCGTCGGCGAGATATCTAGCAGAATGGAGACGATGGCCCAGAACATGAGATGGGAAAACGAGTCGTTGAGCCTCATCAGGGTGTCGAGCAGTGCGGGGTCGGCATGCGAGTCTCCCGCAAGAATCATCGACACGGAAAGCGTGATGATGATGGTCACGAAAGACGGCTGAAAGCGCAGACGTAACGGCCAATTCGCCGTGCGTCCGAGGGCGACGTATGAAAAGACGGCGAGAGCTGCGGCATAACCGAGCCAAAGCCACGGATTCGATGTCATGGAGGGTTCCCCGACGGCATCCATGTGTCCTTCTCCCCAAAGGCCCACGAAGCTCAGGCTTCGCACGGTCGCAAGCAGTAGGGAGGCCGCCGCTATGAGGATGAGTGCGTTGCTCGTTTCGTTTCGCCCTTCGGCCTCGGAAGGGGTGCGCGGTCGTGAGGGGATTCCAAATACCGTACGGCCGCTGCTTTTTTCGCTGCTTCGTTGCTTAAGCGCGGCGTGGCGGGCGCATTGAAAAAGCGCGGCGGACAGAATAGGCATCAAGACGACGGTTGATACCTGCAGTTCGGCATGCGGAGAATGCTCTACGAATGCGACGAGCGCAGGTTCGACGACGAGGGAGAACGTCAAGCAGACAATGGTGCAGAAATAGGTTTGCGTTCGTGCGAGAAGCAGGACGAATCGGGCGGTGAGCCAGAAATATCCTATTCCGAAAAGCAAGAGTCCGCCGATGGAGAGGATGGCGGGGGAGAAGACGCTTTGGCTCGAGGCGATGGCGAAACACGCCGTTCCCATGCAGGCGAGAAGCGCCACGGCGGGCCACAAGGATGCGTCCACCTCGCGCGTTTTTCTTGGCAGGATCGTGAAAATCACGCTCATGATGAGGATGCCCGCAAGAAAGAACGCGCGCGGGTTCACGGGAATTCCCAGGCTCGCGAGAGCGTCCGTAAAGCCGGGCGTATGTCCTGCGAGCGTGCACCACGTCAGGTTCACGGTAAGGCCGACAGCGGCGAAAAGCGCGCAAAGGCCGGCATCCTTGAAAGATGCGAGCATTTCCCCTCCCCTGGTTTGTACAACGAGGTCCGAAGACGTACCTCTTCGATGCGAGCCGTTTTCGATATGTTCAACATTGTCCGTTAAAACGGCGCAGCTGTCTATCGCGAACGTTCGAGCAAAGGTCCCAGGGGGTGTTTTTCTCACATCAACCAAAACGGGCTATGCCTTTTACCAGGCATTTAGCGCGGATGTGTTGATGCGCGCGCGTATAGCGCAGCGGTATTGTCCTGTGCGTAAGGCGGGCTTTGGAAAGCCCGGAGGGGGCGACGGCGGGTTCGTTTTCGACAGGGCGAAGCGAGCCAGCCGTCGCGAAAAGAGAAGGGGGAATGATGAAGAAGGTGACGAAGCGTGGCGCCATGGTGACAGGCATCGCGGCAGTGCTCGCAGCGTCGGCTCTCATAGTGCCTGCTTTTGCTGCTGACTCGGCTTCCACTGCGGACGAGATTGTCCGAGGCGGAGAGCCGGACGGCGACGTTCAGTATCCTGGCAAGGAATACATCGTCGAAAACTACGAGAAGTGGGACCAGATCGCTGAGGACTACGCGCCTGAAGTCCGCCAGCTTCCCAACGGCAAACTGGTGCAGCGTACGCCGAGCGAGTACGAGTGCCCGAACTGGATGCAGCAAAGCTGGACCATTTCGTACAACACGTACTATCTCGACGCCGACAAGAAGGGGTGCAACTCCTGCCATGCCGACCTCAACGAGATGATTATGGGCATGGAATACCGTCATGCAGTGCTTCCTAACAAAGATCTCGAAACGTACAGCGATGTCGAACAGTGCATCACCTGCCATCGCGACAACGGCGATGAGTTTGGCCGCTTGATACACGGCATCCATTTCAACAGCCGTAATACCGAGAAGTTCTCCGAAGGTCTCAACGGCACGTGCGATTCCTGTCACAGCGCTACGGGCGACGGCGAGGGCCTTCAGCTGTGGGAGAACGTGAAGTACGAGGCGCTCGGCGATAGCATCACGACAGTCGAAAACGTCGAGGGAACGTTCAATTTCACGCAGGACAAGGTTCAGGGCATGGACGAGCTCTACAGCTACGACTTCGTTCACGGCTACTACGACCACATGCGCTATGCCTGCAGCGAGGCGGCTCTTGATCTTGAGCTTCCGCAGAGCATGATGGACGAATGGGAAATCACCATCGAGGGCAATGTGCCCAATCCCTATACCGCAAAGCTCGTTGATCTAATCAAAGAGGCCGAAGAGGCCGGCGTCGTGGTGACCAAGCCTTCCAAGATGGTCTGCGAGCTCAACCCCATCGGTGGCGGCGGCATCGGCCAGACTGAAATCACGGGCATTCCTGTAAGCTGGCTTATCGAGCGTGCGGGCGGCATGACCGAGGGGACGAATTCTGTCCGCTGCGTGCGTGCCGACGGCTCCTCCAAGAGCGGTATTGACGTCGCCAAGCTCGAAGACAATTATCTGGTCTACAAAATGGGCGGCGAATACCTCGATGCCCGTCGTGGCTTTCCCTGCACCAACTGGGTTGAAGGCTATGACGCGCAGATTTTCAGCAAGCAGCTTTCTGGCTACATGGTTTCTTCCGACGTCATGGACGAGCGAGTATGCGGTCAGGTGAACCAGGAGGATGCGCATGTGAACCGCCCGAACGCAACGATCTGCGGAACTCCCGAGGGCGTCATTATCGAGACGGGCAAGCCCTATACCTTCCAGGGTTACGTGGACGCGTTCGACCATAAGGTCAAAAGCATCGAATTCTCCATGGACCACGGCGAAACGTGGACAACCTACGACCTCGGGGACACCGATGTGAATCGTTGGATCTGGTGGACGTTCGAGTGGACCCCGCCCGAGCATGGCGCATATTGCCTGAGCGTGCGCGCCACCACTGAAGAGGGCGAAGTGAGCTATCGCGAGCACGAAGTCATGGTGAACGCGAAAGACGAGCTGCCGGCGGAAGACAAGGTCATCAAGGCTGGCGGCCCCGATTCCGATCTGCCCTTGATGTTCTCGACCGGCCTTGAGAACGAAGCATAGAGCGAAGGAGCGTTTTCTTATGAACAAGAAGAAAGCAATGGCTGCAGGAGCGGCTGGTGGCGCCCTTCTGCTGGGAATGACCGGCGTTGCCGTGGCGGCGGGCGGTCCTGCGATCCTGGACGGTTCGGATGCCCCCGAGGGCGCGACACACGAAAACAACGGGTATCAGATTGATTCCCATACGTTGATGCTCGAGGAGAGCGACTATACCAAGATTGCCAACAAGGAGGGCGCGTTCTTCTTCAACCAGGACGGCGTGACCCCCAACGATGAGTTGTTCAACGTGTTCGGCACCGCCATCACCTCGATGTGCTCCAAGCCTGCCAATGAGCTTGTGGTGGGCGAGCCCGCCGAAGGCGCCGCGACGTACTACATCAACATCGGCGGCAACATCAAGGAAAACTTCTCCGTGAACCTTGAGGATATGGAAGAGGAATCCGAAGAGCAGACCATGGTGTGCTCGTGCGCGACGGGCGCTCCGTTCGGTCAGGCCGCCGTGGTGGGCGTTCCTCTTGCGGCCGTGGTCGATATGGCCGATTTGGAAGACGGCGTGAACACCGTGACCGCGTACGGAGCCGACGGCTTCGGCCAGGCGCTGCCCCTGCAGTACTGCCTCGATCGCGATGCGCTTCTGGTCTATGAGGTCAACGGCGAGAAGCTCAAGAGCGAGACGGGTCCTTCCGCTCAGCTGTGGATGCCCGAAACCGTTGCCCGCTACTTCACGCGCAACGTGGTGGATATCAAGCTGACCGCCGAGGAGCAGGTTCCCGACGTGCAGTCCGTCGATCCGACGTATCGTAATAAGATCGAGATTATGAACAGCGCCGACGGTTGCGTGTTCTTCGCCGGCAACTCCATTACGTTCGAGGGCGTGGCGGACGATCTGGGCAGCCCCATCGAGGCGATCGAATTCTCCTTCGACGGCGGCGAAACCTGGACCGAGTGCCCCACCGAAGGCGCTACCGCCGACAAATGGGTGAACTGGCAGTTCGAGACTTCGTTCGAAGAAGCAGGCGAGTATCAGCTCACCGTTCGCGCTCGCACGACTGACGGAGTGGTCTCTCCGCTCGAAGCGAGCCTTTCGTTCGAGGTTCTGTAACCTTTCGGGCGGTTCTTGCCGAAGCTGGGCATGCTGAAGACGAAATCGCGGCTCTGCTCTTGATTTGTCTTCGCATATTCTCGTACGCCCGCGCAGGCGACGCCCCCTCCTTTTCGTCGCCAAGAGCGCTTGCGGCCCCTTTTGCTATCCGTGCGAAAGGGGCCGTTTGTCGTTCGCGGACGGTTACGCTTGCTCCACAACGTCATAAAGGCTTCGTCGATCGCTTACTCCGAGCTTGCGATAGATGTTGCTCACATGATGCTTTGCGGTTCCTTGCGCGATGACCAGTTCGTCGCATACGTCCTGCACAGTGCGCCCGCGTACAAGCAGGCCGAGCACTTCGGCTTCGCGCGATGTCAGTCCTGCGGATTTTGCTATGGCGTCGCAACGCTGCGAGAGCGTGGGTTTTTCGTCATCGAGCGACGCACGCGGGGTTTCGTAGCATTGCTGCAGGTCGGTTTGCGTGAACAGAAGCGTTCCCGCAATGGCGAGCGCGCCCAAGCACAGTGCGGCAAGGGTGACAAACGAGGAGTCCCAGGTCATGTTCGGCATCATGGCCGCTCCGACAACCGACCCGAGAAGCGTTCCGCTGCGCGACACGAATACGGCGGTTCCAAAAATGCGCGTCGTGGGGATTTTGCACCGAAATGCCAGGTCGGTCGATGCAAGCATCAGAAACATGTCGAGGCAATAGATGCCCATGGCAATGAGACCGTTGCCTATGAAGGCGAACGACGGCGGCAACGCTATGAGGGCCATCAGCCCTGCCGCTATGGCGGGTATGACGGGACGATAGAGCGCGGTAGTTTCAGACGGCGGCGCGCTGAGGGTGAGATTGAGAGCGAACGCCCCTATGGCGATGCCAGCCACGAACATAGTCATGCCCATGAAGTTTCCCGAAGAAGCGTTTGCGGCGACGTGAGGAACGATGTTTTGGCTGATTCCCCACACCATGCTGAGAACCAGCATGAACGCGATGGCTTTTATGGAGGAGACCCTGTTGATTGTATGAGGCGAAAGTCTTTGCATTCTTTTAGGCTCGCTTTCGCACGAATGAAGAATAGTCGCCGAAAGCAAAGGGAAGGTGCAGACCAGAAGACCTGCGAACGGATGGGGGAGGGCGAAGACGCCGAAGAAGAGCAGGAATGCGAATGCATAAGAGAGGTAGAGATGCCTTCCGACCCGCCCCGTTGCAAGCGTTCCCCAGAGCTCTCCCCACATCATGAGAAGCGATGCATTGCCGAAGGATATGCTTGTGAGCGAGAAGACCAGGGCGACAACTTCAAGGCTTGGGTCGCTGAGGTGCGGTGCGAACATCAAGACGAGCGTGCCGAAGGCCATGGAGAAAGACGACCCCATGAGGTCGAACGGTCGCTTGGGACGCAAAGCGCTTTTCTCGCTTGCCGCCATGACGACAAGGTAGCCAAGTGTTGTGCACGCTATGGCGAGGGTCTTGAGAGAGATGCCCGAATGGGGCGTATCGTCGATGATGGCACTCGAACAGAAAGCGGCCATTTGCCACGCCTGCCAAAACCCGAGTCCGATTAGATGATGTCGCGCCAGGCTGCTCGTGTGCGCTGCGGGCTGTCCCATTACTTCCCCTCCTGTTTATTCGAATGCAGGCGATTATAGCGTTTTACCTGATGGATGCCGTATGGTCCAATTCGGCCCATATGGCGAAATGGGTCGCAGCGCTGATTGGGCGCGGCAGCTGTCCGTGGCATGCTTCATCTGTCGACGCAAGAGGAGACAAAGCAAAAAGGAATGCTCTTGCGGCGTACAAAATCCAAATACAGGAGGAGGGAATCATGAACGAAGGGATTTCGCGTCGTAATTTTTTGACCGGTGCGGCATTTGCCGGGGTTGCCGCAGCGGGCGCCGGGCTTGTCGGCTGCTCGCCTTCCCAGGGCGGCGGCGAAGGGACTTCTGGCTCCGAGGCCGCTGCAACGGGCGAGGCTCGCTATGAGTGGGAAATTGCCCCGGAGCCTATCACCGATATCGCAAAGACGGTCGATACCGACATCCTGGTTATCGGTGCAGGCCTTGCCGGTTGCGCAATGGCATGCTCTGCTGCCGAAAACGGCGGCAAGGTGACGGTTGTCGAGAAAACCTCGAGCTGGAATGGGCGTGGCGGCGGATTCGGCGCCATCAACTCGCGTTATATGGACGAGCTGGGTATCAAGGTCGACAAGGTGAACGCGAAGCAGCATTGGATCGCCCAGTGCGCAAGCCGTGCCAATGAAGACCTCATCGTCAAGTTCTTCAACAATTCCGAAGAGGCTAGCAACTGGCTGCTCGACAAGGTGGAGGCCATAGGCGGCAGCGCCATGGTGGGTGCGTTCTACAGCCACGACGACGTGTATGCCGAACAGCCCGGGTATCACATGCTCATTCTTCCCGAGGATAGCGGTCTTACTTCGACGGGTTTTGCCGGTGCCGAGATTCTGCACAACGGCGCCGTTGAGGCTGGTGCGGAGTTCGTGTTTGATTCTCCGGCGGTTCAGCTTGTCAAAGAAGGCGAGAAGGTGACCGGCTGCATTTGCGAGACGTCCGAGGGCTATGTGCAGTACAACGCGAGCAAGGGCGTGGTGCTGTGCACGGGCGATATCGGCGGCAATCTTGAGATGTGCAAAGCGTACGCTCCCATTTGCGTCGAATACGGCCAGCCGCGCAGCCAGTACACGCCAGTGGGCGTGAACACGGGCGACGGTCACAAGATGGGCATGTGGGCCGGCGCGCAGCTGCAGGATCTTCCGTTCCCGACGATGATGCACCCGCAGGCGTTTTGCTGGTTCCACGGTCCGTTCTTGTTCGTGAACGACAACGGTGAGCGCTTTATGTGCGAAGACACGTGGGTTCAGGGCAAATCCCTGGCCATCAACCGTCAGCCCAATGGCGAGGCGTGGTCTATCTTCGATGCGAACTGGGAGACCGACTTGGTGGACGGCCTTCCGTATGGCGGCGGCATGTTCTGGGATAGCTTCCGCCCGTATGGTTCCGACCTGAGCCTGGCTCCCGAGTACTTCAAGACCCAGATTCCCACCTATATTGAAAGCGGCATGGCATATCAGGCGGACACGCTTGACGAGCTCGCCGAGAAGATCGGCTGCGACGCCGAGACGTTCAAGGCCACGGTTGAGCGCTACAACGGCATGTGCGAGGCGGGGGAAGATACGGACTATTACAAAAAGCCCGTGTTCCTGACGCCGGTCAAAGAAGGCCCGTTCTATGCGCTCAAGGTCGGTCCCGCGCTGCTTGCGGTTACGGGCGGCCTGAAGACCAACGTAGATTTCCAGTGCCTTGATGCCGAAGGAAAGCCCATTGAAGGCCTGTATGCGCTCGGCAACTGCCAAGGCGACATCACTGCGGTGGACTATCCGATCAACGTTGCCGGCAACAGCCACGGCCGCTGCATTACCTACGGCTATCTGCTCGGTCGAGACTTGGCGAAAGCGTAGGCGCACGCACGCGGATCAATTCTCGCAAACGCATACCACCTCCCTTACGCGTTTGCTTTCACGAAAAGGGGCGAGCCGTTTGGCTCGCCCCTTCATTTGTTTGCCGATGGCGGTGATTGCCGCTGCGCGTTTCGATGAAGACGATGCATTTCTTATTCGGCTGCGTGTCCGAATTCCACTTGTTGGCAGTTAGCTTTGCGAGACTTTCTCCAAAACGCGATCCAGCGCTTCCACGAAGGCGTCCGCGTGCGATTTTTCGCAAATCAGGGGAGGAAGCAAACGCAGCGTGCGCGGGCCGGTTGCATTGAGGACGAACCCTTCGTCAAGCATGGCGGCAACGATATCGTGCGCGTCGGGCATTCCTTCTGCGAGGTCGCATCCGATCATGAGGCCTTTGCCGCGCACCTCGACCACGTGGTCAAGCGCGGAAAGGGCATCGGAAAGATACGCGCCCACTTCTTTGATTTTTTCGCGATAGCCGCCCTCGTCAAGCTCGGAAAGAACGGCATGGGCGGCGGCACAGGCGAGGGGGCTTCCGCCGAAGGTGGTGCCGTGGTCTCCTGGGCGGTATACGTCTGCGATTTCCGCCCGTGCGGCACAGGCGCCCATGGGTACGCCGCCCGCAATGCCCTTCGCCATGGTGAAGATGTCGGGGACAACGTCGTAGAGCTGGAAGGCGAAAGGTGCTCCGCAGCGGAAGACGCCCGTCTGTACTTCGTCGCAGATCATGAGTGCGTCGTTTTCAAGGGTGAGGCGTCGAACGGCCTGCATGAACGATTTCGTCATGGGGTGCACGCCGCTTTCGCCCTGAATGGGCTCGAGCATGACCGCGCAAATGTCCTTGCCGTGTTCGGCGAAGATGCGCTCGAGCTCGTCTTCGTTGTTCGGGGTGCAGGGGAGAAAGCCGCCGGGCAGGGGCTGGAAGTCATTCTGGAGGCGGTCCTGCATGGTTGCGGCAACCGTTTCAAGCGTGCGTCCGTGGAAGCTTCCCCTGAGGCAGACGATGGTGTTGGCGCTTTTGCCTGCGCGTTTCTGGCGAAGGCGAGCGAGCTTCATGGCGCATTCGTTGGCTTCGGCGCCGGAATTGGCGAAAAACGTCTTCCAGGCGACTTCCTTCCCCGATGCGGATTCGTCGGCACGTTCGGCGGCGTCGGCGCGTTCGTTGGCAAGCTTGTTGATGAGCTCGGCCACTTCGGCGCGATGTTCTACGTAGAAGTAGTTGGAAACATGCAGGAGATTTCCGGCCTGTTCCTGCAGCGTCTTCGTCAGAACGGGGTGGTTGTGGCCAAGGCTGCATACGGCAATGCCAGCGAGGAAATCGAGGTAGGTTTTACCGGTGGAATCGGTAAGCTCCATGCCCGAACCCTGTACGAATTCGACATTGTTGCGGGCAAAGGTGGACATGACGTAGCGGTCTTCGAGCTCTTTTACATGGGCGATCGATTGGGATGGCGCATTCATGGGGTTCTCCATTCTCTAGAGTATGGCCTACCTGATGGTGCGGGTGATAGGTCGGTGGTTGCGGGCGCGGCGTTGGCTAAGGAATACATGCGAGCAGCTCAAGGCCGGTGTTTTCGGGCAGGCCGCATACGATGTTGGCACATTGGACCGCCTGGGCCGATGCGCCTTTTCCAAGGTTGTCGATGGCGCACATGCACACGGCAACCCGCTCTTCCTCGTTGACCGATACGTTGACGTGCGCGCGGGCCGTTCCTTCGACCGACGCGGTTTTGGGCCACACGCCTTCGGGAAGCACGGAAACCAAAGCTTCGTCGGCATAGTGCTTTTCGTAGAGCGCGTGAAGATCGCGGGTTGTGGTCTGCTTCGCGAGGGGAATGTAGACCGTGGAAAGAAGTCCGCGGCGAAGCGGTGCGAGATGCGGCGTGAAAATGACATGCACCAGGCCACCGTCGTCAAGGCGCGGATGAAGGCGGGCGTAAGCCTGGGCTATTTCGGGTGCATGGCGATGATGGGGAAGCCCGTACGCTTCAACGGATTCGTCCGCGGAGCAGAAGTGGGTTTTTGCCGTGGCTTTGCGTCCTGCTCCGGTGACGCCGGATATGGCATCGATGATCACGGGGGATGCCTCCTGCGCAAGCCCTGCGTACATGGCGGGCGCGGCGGCGAGGATGGATGCCGTGACGTAGCAGCCGGCGCACCCTACGACGACGGCATCCCCTTGGGCGTGTTCTTCGGCGAGGCGGACGAGCTCTGCGCGCATGGTTTCGGGTTGGCCGTACACGGCGTGTTCGAGGAGTTCCGGCGCGGTGTGGGTGGTTTTGTAGATGCTCTCGTAACGGTCCTTGTCGGAGAAGCGGAAGTCGGCGGAAAGGTCGACGACGGAAACGCCCGCTTCCGCAAGCCGTTGTGCATGCTGCATGCCAGCGGTGTGGGGAACGGCGGTAAACACTACGTCGCAGGAAAGCAGCGATTCGTCATCATGGGGTACGAGGGTTGTCTTGGGATAGGCGTGTTCAAGTGCTGGGTAAAGCTTGCCTATTTCGGTGCCCGCTTCGGCTCCTGCCGTAAGGGCGACCGCCTCAAAGACGGGATGCTGCGCGATCAGCCTGGCAAGCTCTGCTCCGGCGAATCCTGTTGCGCCGACGATTCCTACGCGTATGGTGTCCATCATGGCCTCCGTACCCCGGTGTATTCGTGACTATGAATTTTACAGCATTAAAATTCATAGTTATCCATTGAATTGGAGTAATGTCGGGCTCAAATACGCCTTTAGGCACTCTCCATGCGATCGATGATTTCCTGGCGCGAATGCAGGTCGGTTTTAGCGTAGACGTGCTTGATGTGCACGCGCACGGTTGCGTGCGTGATGAAAGGTCTTCGGCAATTGCCTGCTGGGTTTTGCCCAGGGCATAAAGCGCTATGACCTCGGCTTCACGGTCGGACAGGCCGAATTCTTCCTTTAGCTTTTCTGCATCGTGCAAGATGAGCTCCTTGCGCATGGAAGCGCTGCTGAGCTGCGTTCCTTTCAGGCCAAGGAGCTTTTCAAGGCGCTGCGTGTTTTCCTGCGCGGCTCCTGCGTCGCTGTATGCCGTTTTAAGAAGCCGGATGAACACGAATTGTGTGGACGCCAGCATCATCGCGCCTGTGAGGGCGGTCAAAAGCAAAGGGTCGGTGAGAAGCGCGGCGGGGAAGTGGCCGACTATTATCTGCACTATCGCGCGCGGCACAAGATAGGCCAGCCAGCCGGCCAGGCCGTAAAAGAAGGGGTCTTTCGTTCCGTAGTGCGAAAACGCCATGATCAGATACCATACCAGGCCGGTCATAACGGCGCTGAGCGTGGTGGAAAGCGCTGCTCCTATGGAGAGCCGTTCGGGAAATGCCACGTAGAATAAAAGTGCGGTAATGCCAAGCCCCTGCATGAGAATCCAGATGCCGGTAGTCATCATGGTGCGGGGTCGCCATGCCGCACCGATGATGATTCCCACGATGACGGCGGTGGTTACGGCGACGTAGCCCACATCGGGCAGGCGCGCGCTTCCCTCGATGAAGCGAAACGGCGAACCTTCCACGACGCCCATGGCAAGCGAGAGCGCGAACACGCTGAGCGTCATGGTTAAAAACAGGCGCGGCGTGTCGGTTTTGGCGCCTTCGAACCCGAAGTAGCCGGTGTTTGCGGATTCGGCGAAATGCTCGAAGGGGTTTCGCTTGTGTATGTAGAGCGCCAAGGGGGCTTGCAAAACGGCAAGTATGCCGGCAATGAGGCAGGCTTCGTCGGGCGGCAAGAGCATAAAAGCGTACAAAACGGGCTGGGCAACGCTGAGCGCGCCGAAAGCGACAAGCACGGCAGTAAACGACGATGCCGCCTGAATGTGGCGCAGCCACGTAAGAATGGCTATCCAGCTTGCAAGGGAGCACACGGCCGAAAGGCCGGTTGATATGGCAGAGGCCGCAGGACCTTCAAGGGTGATAGATTCGAAAGCTATGATCGACCCGCTCTGCACGATGATGGAAACGAAGAACGCGGCATCGACGGCCTTTTCCGAAAGAGGTCCTTTCGTTTTGTAGAGCATTACCATGGCGGCAAGCATGGGCACGGCCGCAATGCAGGTGCCAAGTCCGCTGCGCAACACTTCGAAGCCGCTTGTAAGGCCGCTGAATCCGGCGACGATCATGGCGGTATGGGAAAGGGCAAGGCCTGCAATGATCGGAACAAGCGCGATGTAGGCCTTTAATGAACGGGGTCGTAAAAACGAAGCTCGCACGGCGGCCCCCTTTCGAATTGCATTTGGCTTCAAGCAGCGCATCAGTATATCAATTGATAGCTTGCTTCTAACATATGACGTCCTGCGCTACGGCGGCTTTTGCTGGATGTTCGCGCCAGATGCAGCCCTTGAGCCGTACGGCCTTGCCTCAAGACGCTCTCGTCGACCTTCGTTGGCATCTCGGGTGTCTTTGCCGGATATTTTTACAAAACCCCAGTACAAATGCATACCCTCCCAGGGGGTATTGCAGATATTTTCCCTTAAAGGGGGCATGCGCGAGCCTTTGCATCGTGGGGATAATGCGCTTGCGTCGCTTCGAGAGCCGCATTGCATGTGCAAGGCGGCTGGGCCGCTTGCAAAGGCAAGTTGCGATGCATGAAAGACAATCGACAACGCAAGAGGGGGGATCGACTTATGCCAGATAGTGCTCTTACGAGGCGTTCGTTTCTCGCGGCTGGCGCTGCCGTAGGTGCCGCCGCTGCATTCGGCGGCGTGGGCGTTGGCGGTTTGCGCAACGAGGCTTTCGCATGGGGTGAAGACCACGTTGTGGAATATGCGGCAACGACGTGCGATGGCTGTGGAAACAAATGCGGCATGGGAACGTGGACGCAAGACGGTGCATTGTGGCGATTCATGGGCCTTGAAAACCACCCGTTCGCCCATGGGCATCTGTGCGTGCGCGGACTGGGATACACCGCGTCCGCGTATTCGGAGGACCGTTTGACCACGCCGCTCAAAAACGACGGACAGGGTAATTTCTCCGCCGTTTCATGGGACGAGGCCATCGCTGATATCGCGTCGCGCATCAAAGAGACCGATCCTGCGCGCGTGGCACTTTTCCAGGATTCTCGCGCAACCGATCAATACTATGCGCAGCGCTTCATGAACGCGCTCGGTTCGGCGAATTACTACACCGACACCGTGCTTTCCGATATGGACATTCTGACGGGCATCACCAACATACTGGGCGTTTTCCCCGCACCGCATGCCGAAGGTTCGAAATACATCGTGCTTTTGGACAAGAGCTATTACGAAGGCGTGCGTCCGGCCGAAACGGAAGAGGTCATTCGTGTGCGCGAAAACGGCGGCAACGTGGTTGCTGTGGACCCGCGCCTGCCCAGCATCGGCGCGCTTGCCGACGAATGGGTGTGCGTGCGTCCCGGCTACGAGCTGGCGTTTCTTCTGGGCGTGATGGGGCATTTGCTGAACAACGACCTGTACGACAAGGCGTTCGTGGAGGCAAATGGTGCCGGATTTGACGAATTCGCCGAAAGCGTGCGCGCATACGATGCCGCCTGGGCAAGCGAGAAGACCGGCATTCCCGAGGAGAAAATCGTCGAAATCGCCGAAGGCTTGGCTGCTGCGGCTCCCCATTGCTACGTTGACATGCAATGGGCCGGAACGGTTGGCAGCGGTTATCGCAACAGCGCCGAAACGGTGCGCTGCATTCTGCTGCTCAACGCAATGCTGGGTAATTTCAACCAAGAGGGCGGCTGGGTATTCCCGCTTGGCCCGTGGGTCGACGACAGCGCGTTTGACGCATCGGTGTTCAAGCCGGTGGGCTATCCGAAAAACTACGCTATCGGCGCAGGCGTTCATCCTCTTGCCTATATGTACGCAAACGACTGCCAGGCTGCTATGGCCGCTGCCGCCGAGGGCGCGCTGTTCTTCGGCAGCAACCCGCTTGCCGATTACCCGCAGGCGGCTATGACCGCCGAGGATGTTGCCAATATCGGCTTTAAGGTGGTTGTGGACGGCTTCATGACCGAAACCGCCAAGACGGCCGACTACGTGCTGCCTGAGGTGAGCTACCTTGAACGCAGGGACATCGTGGGCACGGCCACGGCGCCGGTGACGGTTGCCACGCTGCGCAATCCTGTGATCGAGCAGGTGCATCCCGAAACAAAGCCTACATACCAGATTATTGTCGATTTGGCCGAGGCGTGCGGTCTGGGTGAATACTTCACCTTCACGCTCGACCAGCTCAACGAAACCTACTGTGCGGCTTACGGCGTTTCCTGCGACGCTCTGAAGTCAGACGGCCTGGCTCCCATTCCCGGCTGCGAGCTTGAGTTTGGAAGCGTGCCCATGTTTGCTACGAAGTCGGGCAAGATTGAGTTTTCCTGCGAAGCCTATGCCGTGGGCGAGATGAAAGCCGTACCTATATGGATCGAGCCCGCCGCGACACCTGCCGACGGTTCGTTGCGCCTGATTACGGGCGACCAGGTTTTCCAGAATAAGACCTACACCAGGGCAAGCGACAAGCTGACCCAGATAGCGAAGGATTTCGAGGCCGACCGCGTGTGGATCGCTTCTTCCCGTGCCGCCGAGCTCGGGATTGCCGACGGCGATACGGTGGAGCTTTCCAACGAAAACGGCGCGGTGCAGGTGGAAGTTCGCGTGACCGGCCGTATCCACCACGACGCAGCCTATCTGCCGCCGCATTACGGCTGCGCTTCGGAGGAAATTCGCACGGCGTTTGGATTCGGCGCGTCGCATAAGGCGCTCGTCACGCGCCAGGCCGAGCCTGAATCGGGCGCTGGCATGCTGCAGGAGGCCCTTGTGAACGTGAAGAAGGTTGGTGCCTAACGGCTCGTTATGGAATGCTCATCGACACGACGAAGTGCATCGGCTGCTACGCATGCCGCATTGCGTGTCAGAACCAAAACCACTTGCCCGCCGATGTCTCGCTGATCAAGTTCCACGAATTCGAGCGCGGTGCGCAACCCTGTGTGAGCGTGGAGACCGTGCCTACCCAGTGCATGCATTGCGAAGACGCGCCGTGCCAGTCGGTGTGCCCGACGGGGCCACGTTCACCGATTCTGATGGCATCGTGCGCGCAGACCCTGAGCGTTGCATCGGTTGCAAGTACTGTATGGCTGCCTGCCCGTATCAGGCCCGCGTGGTCGACCATCGTACGGGCGTGGTGGACAAATGCCGCTTCTGCACGTTGTATGCGCCGCTCGAAGAGGGCATGTCCACATGTCTGACGGCATGTCCTGCCGGTGTGCGCATGTTCGGCGACTTGGATGATCCCGAGTCCGAGATCTCCAAGCGCATCGTCGAAACCAACGCCCAGCCCATCGCGGGCGATCTGACCAAGTCCAAGATCTTCTACGTGAGGTGATGAAGGATGTCTATCGAACCTGTATGGGGTGCGCCCATTGCGTGGTATCTGTTTCTCGCGGGACTAGGCGCGGGTGCTTACATCACGTCGGCGTTCTTGCGTTAGCGTCACCCGGAGGCGCATGGGATGCGTCGCGCAGGCCACGTCATCGCGCCTATCGTGGTTGCGGTCGGCCTGGTGCTTTGATGGTCGATGCCGAGGCGGGCTTGCATAACCCCTTGCGATTCGCGCTGCTGCTGAGCAATTTCGGCTCGGTCATGACCTGGGGCGTGGTCTCTTTGAGCGTCTTCATGGTGATTGCGCTGGCAACGGCCGTGCTCGATTTCATGAAGAAGAAAGTGCCAGGCTGGCTCGAGCTTGCAGGCGCGCTCACGGCGCTGTGCGTTGCGGCCTACACCGGCGCGCTTTTGGGCGTATGCCAGACCTATCCGTTGTGGAACAACGCGCTTCTTCCCGTGCTGTTCACGGTGTCGGCGCTTTCGGCGGGTGCTGCTTCTGTCTTGCTGGTTGCCGTGGTGCGTCACGTTGACGAGTTCAACAAGGCGGGCGTGCTGAAGAAGTTCCACTTCTGCCTGCCGATTATCGAGATGCTGTTGGTCGCCTCGCTGTGCTTTATAACGGCGTTCAACTCCACCGCCGGCTTCGAATCGGTCATGAGTCTGGTTGCAGGCGAATGGTCCGCATGGTTCTGGCTGGGCCTGGTGTTCGTGGGTTTGATTCTTCCCACAGCACTCGAGACGTGGCTGCTTTTCTTCTCTTCGAAGGAATTCGAGGAGAGCCGCAAGGCGCACTGGATTAGCTTCGCATCCGATGCGGGCGTGCTCATTGGCGGCTTCATGCTGCGCTATTTGGTGGTGATGGCCGCCGTACCGCTGACTTTCGTCATGTAGCGGGCCGCATGATAGCTTGTTGGGAAAGAGCAGACTAGGCGCTTTGGCGCCAGAGAGACCGGACATCCCCCGGTCTCTCTGCATGTATGCAGTCAACAGGTTCGTGCATGCGGCCATCGGCTTCGACGGGTCGAGTCTGCCTTGCGGGTGCTTCGTGTTTTCCGAGGACTTCGGGCCTTCTCGAGGCGCATCGGGCAGACGGCTGCGAAACGTTGCCGTGCGTTTACGGTTTCTAAAAGAAACCGCATGTCATATGCGGAAAATGCACACAATTTTTCGTTAATTTTTATTGACGGGACGATGGACGATTTTTATACTGAAAAAGTTCGCTTTCAAAAGCCCCGTACTTGCTGCGCAAAAACAGGGCACAACGTTTAAGGAAGTCCAGATCCGGCGGCGTTGGTTTGGCGTAGGAACCCGAACAGTCTTGTTGCCAGCACTTTTGAACTAGAACAAAGATTCTATTGGAGGATACAGTGAAGACGTATTACGCAAAGCCGCTTGAGGTTGAGCGCGAGTGGGTCGTTATCGACGCCACCGACCAGGTTCTGGGTCGTGTTGCCGCTAAGGCTGCCCATATTCTCAAGGGCAAGCATAAGCCGCAGTACACTCCCCATGTTGACACCGGCGACTTCGTCATCATCGTGAATGCTGACAAGATCCGCATGACGGGCACCAAGGCTACCAGCAAGGAATACTACCGTCACTCCGGTTTCCCCGGCGGCTTGAAGATGGAGACCTTCGCTGAGGCCATGCAGAAGCATCCCGAGCGCGTTATCGAGCATGCTGTCAAGGGCATGCTTCCCAAGAACACGCTTGGCCGCAAGCAGGGCAAGAAGCTGAAGGTGTACGTCGGTCCTGAGCATCCGCATGCAGCTCAGAAGCCTCGTGAGATCAAGATGGAGGAGAACTAACAATGGCAGGTGAAGCAATCTATTACGGCACTGGCCGTCGTAAGAACGCCGTTGCTCGCGTCCGCTTGGTCCCCGGCACCGGCAAGATCACGGTTAACGGCCGTGATGGTCAGGAGTACTTCGGTCGCGAAGCTCTCGTGAACTACGCTGCTGCTCCTTTCAAGGTCACCGACACCCAGGGTCACTTCGACGTCATCGCTCGTTGCAATGGCGGCGGCGTGTCCGGTCAGGCTGGCGCTCTTCGCCACGGCATCAGCCGTGCTCTGCTCGAGGCTGGCGAGTATCGCCCCGAGCTCAAGAAGGCAGGCTTCCTGACTCGTGACCCCCGTATGGTCGAGCGCAAGAAGTACGGCCTCAAGAAGGCTCGCAAGCGCCCGCAGTTCAGCAAGCGCTAAGCATTACATATATCTGTATGCTTCAGAAAGCCCGCTTCGGCGGGCTTTCTTTGTGCATGGAGTATTTTGGACAATTGCGCAACGATGCATAGGCTGGTCCTTCGTGGTGTCGGGACGGTATCGACTCCGCTTGAGGCTGACTCGTCGATGCTGCAGCGAATAGAATCGAAAGAATGCGTGCTACTGCATCCATTGGCCTTTCGGGCATGGATTGCATGCATGCGTGGTTTCGGAATACGAAAGAAGGTTAATCGTGGCTGGGAAGACAAAGACGAAAAAAGAGGTGAAATTCCGTCACGGACTGCTCGCCTTCGCTCTGCTTGCGGCGGTCATGTTCGGATGCGTCGTAGGCCTGGGGTCGGAGCCGCAGATTCCCATGGTCGCGGGTTGCGCTATCGCGGGTGCTATCGCGATGTATTTGGGCAACAGTTGGGAGGAGGTTCTCAACGGCGCCATGAAGGGCGTTCTCGATGCCATGGAGGCTGTGCTTATCCTGATGTGTATCGGTATGCTCGTGGGTACGTGGATTCTCTCCGGCACCGTGCCGACCCTTATTTACTACGGGCTTAGCGTAATCAGCCCTGAGCTGTTTTTGCCTGTGGCATTTTTAGGAACGCTCCTGGTGGGCATCGTGCTGGGGTCGTGGGGCGCTGCCGGCACAATTGGCATTGCGTTCATGGGCATTGCCGCTGCGCTTGATATTCCGCTCGGCATGGCAGCGGGTGCCATCATCGCCGCTGCTTATGTGAGTGAAATTGCCTCGCCTCTGACGGACGGCCCAGTGCTGTGTGCGGCCATCGCCGACGTAAGCGTGTTCTCGCTGTGCAAAAAGTTCCTTCCCATCGTGATCGCGGTATGCCTCGTGAGCGTCGGGCTGTATTTCTTTATTGGCAGCACGCTAGGAACCGGCATGACGGAGGCGGGCGCGAGCCAAGTCGATGAGCTGCTTTCCGCGCTTGACCAGTCTTACGCGATCGGGCCTGTGACGTTGATTCCTCTCGTGGTTATGATCGCCTGCATCGTAATGCAGGTCCCTGCCATTCCTTCGTTTTTGCTCGGTGTGCTTCTGGCCATTGTCGAAGCGGTGTTGTTGCAGGGGGCTGACCTGGGCGTTGCCGTGGCCGCAGCGAACGCCGGCGTGGTGAGCGAGACGGGCTTCGAGGTGCTCGACAGCCTGTTCTCCACGGGAGGCATCGAAGAGATGCTGCCGACCATTTCCATCGTGATTCTGGTCATGGCCTATGTGGGTATCCTCCAGCATACGGGCCTCATGCAGTCGCTCATCGAGCCCATTACCTCGAGGCTTAAAAGCTTCGGGTCGCTTGCTGGGGCAACCGTCGCGAGCGGCGCCGCATTCAACGTGCTGCTTCCCGATCAATATCCGGCCATCGCGCTTTCGTGCAAGATGTACGGCGATGCGTTCAAGGAGCGCAAGGTGCCGGGCGAGGTATGGAGTAATATCGTGAATTCGAGCGCGGGAATCACTTCCGTTCTTGTTCCGTGGAACACCTGCTCAATCTACATGGTCACGATTCTCGGCGTGGCTTGCGTAGAATACTTGCCCTTCGCCTTCTTCTGCTATCTCTATCCTATTGCAGTTGCCATTGTGGCGGTTCTGCTCGGAAAACGTCTTGGCTGGACGGCTTGCGCCGAAAAGCCCGCGGCTTAGCCTCTCGCGTTCGGCGGCTCCGGCGTCATGTTCGTCCGAAACCACCGGACATCTTTGGGGCTTTCTTTCGACTTGCGAACGCGTCGCGGTGGCTTCAGAGCTCTGCTCAGGGTTTGTCGGGTCGTGTTTGTGCTTGCGCGTTGAATGGGTCGAGGCGTTTTGTGTTGGTTCGCTTCGTTTGCGTGGTCAATGTGGCTGAGTATGGAGAAACGCGGACGCTCTTTTCGCGGCGCGTGGTCAAATGAGGGTGATATGGAGAATTCTTCCCTTGATTGCGAAGAACCGTCGCCGCTCTGAACAGGCAATATGCAATTGGCTGTTTTCAGGTCATCTTGGTTGAGCGCTTTTCGATGGGTAAACGGGTGTAATACGGCGGTGAACGGCAAGCATCCTTCGCCATATTAGGGGTTTTTGACCATGGATGCTAAACAGGACGGAATTACTTCGCCACATGATGCGTTTTTGGCCAATTCCGGAATCGATTGCTCATCGTCAAGAAGGGGACTTTGTGAGAAACGAAGAAAGCCGCCACAGTGGCGGCTTTCTTGCATGCGGGATAATTCAGCGCGGGTGCGCGTTTTGCCGGGGACTCTATTTCTCGTATGCCAAGTCGGCAGGAGTCCAATCGCGCAGAATGGGAATCATCTTGCGTGCGATATTCTTAGCGCCCTCGAGGTCCTGTTCGCGGTAGTTGCCGCACTCAACTTCGGTTGCGCCGGGAACGTCGCCTTCGAAATCGGCGATGAAAGCCAGCATGTCGTTGATGAGATTGATGGCAACGGCAGGTTCCATATTGCGTACGAGGAAGTAGAATCCCGTGCGGCAGCCCATAGGTCCGACGTAAATCACCTGGTCGGACAGTTCCGTGCTGCGAACATAGGTGGCAAAGAGGTGCTCGAAGCTATGAATGGCCGCGTAGGGGAGATAGGTGCCGCAGTTCGGCTTCACCATGCGAATGTCGTAGGTGGTGATGTCGCCGTCGACGCGGGAGGTGTACATGCCCTCGACGAGTTTGGTGTGGTCTACCTGAAAGCTTGCAATCTGCTTCAATTCCATAGGGTGCTCCGTTTCGCGCTAAGAGGCCCCTTTGCGGGACGCTGCGTATCTTTTGGTCGTCGTACAGAATAGCGCACTCAGAGGGAAAGCGCGCGTTGCGGGGGCGTGTTGCCTCGCAACGGGGAGAAGGCCATGTGTTGCGGGCGCGTATCGTCGGATGGCGAAGGGCGGGCGCGCTGCGGGGCAAACGGGAAGAGGAGCGTGTCGCTGAGCCGTTCGTTCGCGACGTTCATGCATGTTATCCTGTTCGTCATGAAAACGAATCGAAATACACGCGGCGTTTTGCTGGCTCTCATCGGGGGCACGGGCTGGGGTTTTTCTGGCGCATGCTCTCAGTATCTTTTCGCTCAAAACGTCGATCCTTTATGGGCATCGGCGGTGGCTATGGCGGTTGCCGGTGCCGCTTTAATGCTTTATGCCGCAACGCGCAGAAGAGAATCGTTGCGCGCATTGTTCTCGAACCCGCGCTCCGTTGCTCGGCTGGTTCTGTTTTCCCTGGTAGGACTCACGCTTTGCAGGGTGACGTATTTGCTGGCCATTCAATATTCGAACGCGGGCACGGCAACGGTGCTGCAATACGTCGGCCCCGTTCTCATCGTTGTGGCGTCGTGTTTTTCAAAACGCCGTCCTCCAAGCGCGAAGGAGGCCGTTGCGGTTGCGTGCGTGGTGTTGGGAACGTATTTGCTTGCCACGCATGGCAACCCCTCGACCATGGCTTTATCTTTCGAGGGCGTGTTCTGGGGGTTGTCTGCCGCCGTTGCCGTGGCAATTTACTCCCTGCTTCCTGGGTCTCTCATGAAAGAATACGGGAGCGTATCAGTTGTCGCATGCGGCCTGCTTTTGGGCGGAGTGGTGCTATACCTAGGTGCTGGCTGCTGGAACCGAGCTCCCGATCTTGACATTGCGGGGCTGCTCGCCATGTACGGCGGTCTGACGGGCGTTGGCACGCTTGTGGGATTCGCGGCATATTTGACGGCCATCAACGACATCGGCGCCGCTCGCGCAAGTCTTCTTGCAAGCGTCGAGACGGTTTCGGCAACGCTATGCGCGCTCTTGTGGCTGCGGACCGAATTTGTAGCGATGGACATGATCGGGTTCGTGCTGATTATGGCGACGGTCTTTCTTTTGGCGAAGAAAGGCGATGCAAGCCAAGGGAAGAAAGCCATCCAAGAGGGCGACAAAGACTCGCTGGAAGGGAAAGGGAGTTTTCAATGATGCAGCCTCCCCGTATTGCGGGCGGTATTCTTGCAACGGTGCTTGCCGCGGCGCTGTTTTTCGTCGTGGTGGGTATCTGCGCGCTGTTCCAGGGCGGCGTCATGTCCTATCTAGGGTTCGAATACGAATCCGCTGGCGCGTTCTTCCTCTTTTTCTTCATGGGGTATCTGATTTGCACTCCGTTTGATTTCATTGTCGAGGCGATCCCCGTAGCGCTTTTCAAGATCGGCGTGTTGAAAAACGAAGGGGGCGTAGGCTTTTACGCGCTTCACACCGCCGCAGACGCGCTTTTCACGGCTGGCTGCCTTGCGGCGGTCGATGCCTTTATGGATTCCGTGTCTGCATCATGGGCGGCGCTTGCCGTCTCTTCGCTGGCGCTTGCGGTTGTCGATTCATGGATAGATTACCGCTTCATGAAACGGTTGTCCGATGCGGGCGAGATGAGCGCAAACGGCTAGCAAACTCAAAGAAGAGGCGACCCCCGGCGCCTCGGTTTGCCCACGTTCATCGGCGCGTGAACGCTCTTTTAGCCTGCAGTGGTAGAATGCAGGAGTTCATCCACCTGAAAGGAGCACTTCATGGCTCGACTTTTCGGAACCGACGGTGTGCGCGGCGTCGCAAACGTCGATTTGACGTGCGAACTCGCATACCGTTTGGGACAGGCTTCCGTTGCATTCATGGGCAAGACCATCGTGCTCGGCAAGGACACGCGCAAAAGCGGCGACATGCTGGAAGCGGCCGTTGTTGCGGGCATCACTAGCGCCGGTGGCGACGCTCTGCTTGCCGGAGTGATTCCCACGCCCGCCGTGGCGCTGCTTACGCGCGAGCTGCACGCCGACGGCGGCATCGTCATCTCCGCTTCTCACAATCCGCCGGAGTACAACGGCATTAAGTTCTTCGACGCTCAGGGCTTCAAGCTGCCTGATGCCGTGGAAGACGAAATCGAGCAGTTTATCGCCGAAGGCGGTCTTGAAGGTGCGGTCGAGCGCGTGCTCAAGCAGGGAGAAGAAGCTTCCATGCCCGCAGGCGCCTTGGTGGGCGTTGCCGTGGAGGTCGAAGATGCCTGCGAGATGTATATCGATCACGTGGTGAATTCCATTCAGGCCCAAGGCATCGATTTTTCGGGGCTGCATGTGGCGCTTGATACTGGCCACGGCGCTTCGTCTCTTACCAGCGCAGAAGCGCTTCGACGCCTAGGTGCCGAGGTGACGGTCATCAACGACGACTTCGATGGAAACGACATCAACGTCGAATGCGGATCGACCCACCTGGGCCCGTTGTCCGAGCTTATGGCGGAAAGCGGCGCCGACGTGGGCATTGCTCACGATGGCGATGCCGATCGCGTCATGATGCTTGCCGTTGACGGCACAGAGATTGACGGCGACATGATGGAGGCCGTGCTTGCCGTTGACCTGAAGAATCGTGGCTGCCTGCCGGGCAACGTCGCCGTTTCCACGGTCATGACCAATCTGGGCTTCGTGCATGCAATGCGCGAAGCGGGTATCGAGGTGCTTCAGACCAAGGTGGGCGATCGCTATGTGCTCGAAGCCATGCGCGAAGGCGGCTACGTCCTTGGCGGCGAGCAGTCGGGCCACATGATTTTGCTCGAGCACAATTCCACGGGCGACGGCCTTATGACGGCATGTCAGTTCCTGGCGGCGGTTCGTCGAAGCGAAAAGCCGGTCGAGGAGGCCATCAAGGTTATGACCCGCTTCCCCCAAACGCTGATCAACGTGCGCGTGAAGGACAAGCATGCGCTTGACGGCAACGAGGCAATCTGGGGCGCCGTGCGTACCGCCGAAGAGGCCATGGGGGATTCCGGCCGCGTGCTGGTTCGCACCAGCGGTACCGAACCTTTGGTGCGCGTCATGGTGGAGGCTGAAACGCAGGATGTGGCCGACGCCCATGCTCGTACCATCGCCGATGTGGTAGAGGCGCAGCTGGCGTAAGTTCGTTTCGTATGTACAGAAGGCTGGTGCAACCGGATTGTGCCAGCCTTCTTCGTTAATTCAAGATGCGATTGTTGTCAGTCGGTGTTGCGGAGGTATTTCAGAAGCGCCCTGATGCCAAGGACAAGGGCTACAATGAGCAGCACTCCGATAACGGGGGGAATTGCGAAGACGGCAGAAGTGATTGCCAATTCGGGAAAGCCGAGCCCAAAAACTTTCATCATGGCTCCTTTCTATCCTGATATGCATATTGTACCAGCTCAAATGCGCCTCAAGGCGCTCTAGCAAGGTTTTCTGGCTATGAATGAATGGGCCTCGAAAGACGAAAGGGGCGGTATGCGAAAGATGCACGAAGAAGGTGGCAGGGGCGCTCAGGCGTTTGCCGCGCCGGATTGCATCGAGGTGCGCGGCGCGCGGGTTCACAACCTGAAGAATATCGACGTCGATATTCCCCTGGGAAAGCTTGTGGGCATTGCGGGCGTTTCCGGCTCGGGTAAAAGCTCGCTTGCCTTGGGCGTGTTATACGCCGAAGGCTCGCGCCGCTACCTCGATGCGCTTTCCACGTATACACGTCGCCGTATCGCGCAAGATTCTCGCCCGCAGGTCGACGAAGTGCTGCACGTGCCCGCAGCCATTGCGCTTCGTCAACGCCCGGGCATTCCCGGCGTTCATTCCACGTTCGGCACCTCCACGGAGCTGCTGAATTATCTTCGCCTTCTGTTTTCGCGCGTAGCAGAGCACGTGTGTCCCCACGGCCATTACGTGCCGGCTTCGGTGAATGTGGCGCTTGAGAAGCCGCTTGCGTGTCCTGTCTGCGGCGCGGAGTTTTTCGGCTCCGGCGCCGAAGAGCTGGCGTTCAACAGTGCGGGCGCCTGTCCTGCGTGTTCGGGCACAGGCGTGGTGCGCGAAGTGGACGAATCCACGTTGGTACCGGACGAATCGCTGAGTATCCAAGACGGCGCTGTGGTTTCGTGGCGTCAGCTCATGTGGTCGCTCATGCCACAGGTGGCGCAGGAGATGGGCGTGCGCATAGACGTGCCGTTTCGCGAATTGACCGAGCAAGAGCGCGATATCGTATTTCACGGTCCTGCGGAGAAGCGCCACATTATCTACCAGTCTCCGAAAACGGGCCAAGTCGCCGAGCTCGATTTCACGTATTTCAACGCGGTCTACACCGTTGAAAACTCGCTTTCGAAGGCAAAGGACGAAAAAGGCCTTGCTCGCGTGGCGAAGTTCCTGAAAGAAGGCGTTTGTCCCGATTGCGGGGGAACGCGTCTTGCCGCCCGCGCCCGCGCGCCGCGTATTGGCGGCGTTACCTTGCCGCAGGCAAGCGCGATGGCGCTCGATGAACTTTCGGCATGGGTGGCTTCGGTTCCTGATGCGGTGCCCTCCGAAGTGCGCGATATGGCACGCGCGATCGTAGGCGAAATGGCCGAGCCCATGCGGCGCCTGCAGCAGCTGGGCCTGGGGTATTTGAGCCTTGACCGTGCAAGCTCATCGCTTTCGACGGGGGAGCGCCAGCGCGTACAGCTTGCTCGTGCCGTGCGGGGTCGTACAACGGGTGCGCTTTATGTTCTCGATGAGCCGTCCATAGGCTTGCACCCCTCGAACGTTGACGGTCTTTTGGGCGTGGTGGACGACCTTCTTGCCGACGGGAACTCCGTGGTGCTGGTCGACCATGACGTAAGGGTGCTTCGCCATGCCGACCATCTTGTGGAGATAGGTCCCGGATCTGGTGCGAACGGCGGTTGCGTCATAGCGCAGGGGTCTCCGTCGGAGCTCGTAGGGTGCCCTCGGTCTCGGACGGGCGCGTTTCTTTCGGGCGACCGACGCGTGCGCGTGCGCAATCGCGCGGAAAAGGCGACCATGTTCGACCTTGGCTGCATCGAGCTTTCGACGGGCAAGATGCACACGGTCAAGCCGCTTTCGGTGCACATTCCTCGTGGACGCCTTGTGGCGGTGACGGGTGTTTCCGGCTCGGGGAAGACCACGCTGGTTCTCGAGGGGCTTGTGCCCGCGTTGCGCGCGGCCGCCGAAGGCGCGGTAATGCCGAAGCATGTAAGGAGTCTTGAGCCGGCTGGTATCGAACGTGTTCATCTGATCGACGCGAGTCCTGTAGGGGCCAATGTGCGCTCGACCGTAGCGACGTATTCGGGCGTGCTTGACGATTTGCGCCGCGCGTACGCGAAAACGCCTGTGGCGCAGGAGCGAGGCCTTAAGATGGGCGCATTTTCCTACAATACGGGCTCGCTGCGTTGCGAAGTCTGCGATGGAACGGGTCAGGTTTCGCTTGACGTGCAGTTCCTTCCCGATGTTGATATGCCGTGTCCCTCGTGCGGAGGTTCGCGCTATGGCCGCGAGGCGTATGAGGTGAAGCGAGCGGTTTCGGCGGGTCGACTAAACGGCGCCTCAGGCGTTGAGGTTGCCGGCGCTTCGTCTGAACCGGTCGCATGCGAGCAGGAGGTGTCTCTTCCTGAGCTTCTTGCCATGACGGTGGATGAAGCGCGCGGCTCTGTTGCGGGTTTGCGCAGCGTTAAGACCAAGCTCGACGTTCTGCACAATTTGGGGCTGGGATACCTCACGCTCGGCGAGGCGACGCCGGCGCTTTCGGGCGGCGAAGCGCAGCGCCTGAAGCTTGCGGGGGAGTTGACGCGCAGCCAGGACAATGCATTGTTCGTGTTCGATGAACCTACCATCGGGCTGCATCCTCTCGATGTGGAAGTGCTGTTGGACGTTTTGCAACGCCTGGTTGACGCCGGTGCCACCGTGGTGGTGATTGAGCATGACCTGGATATGATCACCAACGCCGATTACGTGATAGATTTAGGGCCTGGTGGTGGCGAGGACGGCGGTGAAGTTGTGGTGTGTGGCACGCCCGAAGAGGTTGCATCGTGTGAGCGAAGCGTGACGGGGCGCTATATCAAAGAGGAACTTGAGCCCTAGCGTCCTCGTGCGGAGCGCAGCGTTCGGTGCGTGCATGCAGGTTGGACGAGCAGGAGAGCTCCGTGTGGGGCGCGGTGTTTGGCGTGCGGATGCGGAGGACCTCGAAGGGGGTTTGGGCCCCGCGGCCGTGCGACGCGCCTCCCGTGACCCCCTTCGCTCTTTCTACCGCTTGCAGCAATCTTAAGCCTCTGGTGTTACGAATATTGATTAAGTAATACCCTTGCTTTATGGTGTTACGAGTTTTGAAAAAGTAACACTCTTGGGTGCGGAGCAAAGCCGCGCCGCTCTTTCGAAGGAGAAGCCATGTCTGCACTTCCCACGAATATGACCCGCCGCCGTTTTGCGCAGCTGATTGCTGCCGGAGGTGCGAGCGTCGCATGCGCCGGCGTGCTTTCCGCATGCGGCGGCAACGGCGCCGACGGAAGCCCTTCTGCGAACGACGCGGGGGTAAAGAACCAGGTCATTGTTGCCATGAACATGAACAGCGAGCCGGCCGCCGGCTTCGACCCCTTTGTGTCGTGGGGCTGCGGCGAACACGTGCATGAGCCCTTGATCCAATCCACCCTCATCACCACGGATGCCAATCTCGAGTTCGTCAACGATCTTGCCACGGAGTATTACTGCGCAGACGATGGAATGACCTGGTATTTCACTATTCGTGACGACGCGAAGTTCACCGACGGAGAGCCTCTGAGCGCATCTGATGTGGCGTTCACCATCAACGGCATTATCGAATCCGAGGCGGCCGAGGCCGACCTTTCCATGGTCGAAAAGGCTGTGGCGACCGATGACACGCATGTGGAAATTACCATGACGAAGCCTTATAACGCGCTTCTGTACACGCTTGCCGTCGTGGGCATCGTGCCCGAGCATGCCCATGGGGAGGACTACGGCGCCAATCCGATCGGTTCGGGCCGCTATATGCTTGAGCAGTGGGATCGCGGCCAGCAGGTCATTCTCAAGGCGAACCCCGACTACTACGGCGAGGCCCCTAAGATGGAACGCGTCGTGGTGGTCTTCATGGAGGAAGATGCCGCTCTTGCTGCGGTGCGCGCCGGTCAGGTGGACATTGCCTACACGTCTGCCACCTACAGCGATCAGACAAGCGAAGGCTACGAGCTTTTTGCGTGCGAAACGGTCGATTCGCGTGGAATTTCTCTTCCGAGCATCGCTGCGGGGCAGACCAAGGCCGACGGAGCGAACGAATATCCTGCCGGCAACGACGTGACCTGCGATTTGACGGTTCGTCGAGCCATCAACTACGGTGTGGACAGGCAGGCTATGATTGACAACGTGCTCAACGGGTACGGCACACCGGCGTACAGCGTATGCGATTCGTCTCCGTGGGGAAGCCCCGATATGAAGGTCGAAACCGACGTCGAGGCTGCGAAAAAGCTGCTTGACGAAGCCGGATGGGCCTTGGGCGAAGACGGCATTCGTTCGAAAGACGGCGTTCGTGCGGCGTTCGACATGTATTACGCGTCGGACGACTCTGTTCGTCAGGCGTTGGCCGCCGAGTTCGCCGACCAGATGAAAGAGCTGGGCATCGAGGTGAGTATCAAGGGGGCAAGCTGGGACGACATCTATCCCCACGAGTTTGCCACGCCCATTCTGTGGGGCTGGGGGTCTAATGCGCCGACGGAGCTTTACGAGCTCACCTATTCGAAGGGCTGGGGCAACTACGCATGCTATGACAACGCCGAAATCGACAGTTATCTGGACGAAGCGCTCGCTGTTCCCTATATCGAAGATTCCTACGAACTGTTCCAGAAGGCGCAGTGGGACGGAACGCAGGGGGTTGCTCCTCAGGGCGCGGCTACGTGGGTGTGGCTTGCCAACGTGGACCATCTGTACTTCAAGCGCATAGGCCTCGAGGTTGCCGAGCAGAAGCCTCATCCGCACGGGCATGGCTGGAGCCTGGTGAACAACGTCGACCGGTGGAGCTGGGCGTAGCCATCGCGCGGCTTCGCACGAACGAAGAAAAGGTACAATAGCAACCCTATGCTCAAATTCATCGCTCGACATATCGTCAAATTCGTGCTGCTCATGCTTGCGGTAAGCGCGGTGGTGTTCATCCTGGTGAGCCTTTCGCCGATCGATCCGGTGCAGGCCAATGTTGGACAGGCTGCCTACGTGAGCATGAGCGAGGCGAAGCGCGCCCAGTTGGCGTCCTATTGGGGGGTCGACACCCCGCTGTGGGAGCGTTATGCGAACTGGTTGGTTGCGTTCGTCCAGGGCGACATGGGAACGTCGCTGCGGTTCAATGCGCCCGTTTCCGAGGTTGTTGCCGTGCGGTTTTTGAATTCATTTGCGCTCATGGCCGTCGCCTGGGCGGTAAGCGGCGTTCTCGGGTTTGCTCTTGGCGTTATAGCCGGCGTGTTCAAGGGGCGTTGGCCCGATCGCGTGGTGAAGGGGTATTGCTTCGTGCTTGCTTCCACGCCGACGTTTTGGCTTGGTCTTGTGGCCTTGATGGTATTTTCCGTATGGCTTGGGTGGTTCCCGCTGGGCTTCTCCGTTCCCATCGGCATGTCTGCTGCGGACGTGACACTTGCTGACGCCGTGCATCATATGGCACTTCCCGCGTTGGTGTTATCCGTGGTGGGCGTTGCCAACATCGCGTTGCATACGCGTGAAAAACTGGTCGACATCCTGGAGTCCGACTACATGCGGTTTGCCCGTGCGCGCGGTCTGAGCACGTGGGCGGCAGTCCGCCGTCACGGTCTGCGCAATTTGGCGCTTCCCGCTTTGACGCTGCAGTTTGCGTCTATTTCCGAAATATTTGGCGGTTCGGTCCTTGTGGAGCAGGTGTTTTCCTATCCTGGGCTCGGCCAAGCGGCCATCACGGCCGGTCTTGGCGGCGATGCCGCGCTGCTTGCCGGTATTGCCGTTGCGTCGGCTGCGCTTGTGTTCGGCGGCAACCTGGCTGCGAATATTCTCTATGGCGTCATCGACCCTCGCATGAGGAAGGGGGCGCGTCATGCTTAAAGAACCTGCCGCTCAGACCGCGGCTTCTCAGGGAGCTTTTCCTCTGCGCAGGGGAGCGTTCGCGCAGCGCCCGTTGACCGAAGGCGTGCTGCTCCATGCTCCGTGCGCGAAACCATCGAACCGTATGGCGACCCTTGTGAAATTCGCCATTGCCGTAGCGGTGCTTGCGTCGGTGGTCGCTGCCGGCGTTGCTTTGCAAGACGCGGCGAGTGCGACGGATTTCACGCAGAAGAATCTGGCGCCGAGCCTTGCTCACCCGTTTGGAACCGACTGGATGGGACGCGATATGCTGGTGCGCACCGTAGCGGGGCTTTCCACCAGCGTGTTGGTGGGGCTCCTGGCTGCGGGGGTCTCCTCGGTCATCGCCGTGGTGCTCGGAACGGCGGCTGCCTTGGGGGGAAAGCGCATCGATGCCGCGGTGACCTGGCTCATCGACCTTATGATGGGCGTTCCTCACATCGTCTTGCTCATTTTGATTTCTTACGCGCTCGGCAAAGGTTTCTGGGGCGTTGCCGTGGGTGTCGCTATCACGCATTGGCCGAGTTTGGCGCGTGTGGTGCGTGCCGAAGTGCTGCAATGCAAGGAGGCGGACTTTGTGGCGATGGCTCGAAGGCTTGGAAAAAGCCCGGCTGCTATAGCCGTTCGTCACATGCTTCCGTATGTGTTTCCCCAGTATCTCGTGGGCTTGATCTTGCTGTTTCCCCATGCCATATTGCACGAAGCGTCTATTACGTTTCTGGGGTTCGGCCTTCCGCCCGAGCAACCGGCCATCGGCATCATTCTCAGCGAATCTATGGGTTACCTTTCCGCCGGCATGTGGTGGCTCGCGGTGTTTCCGGGCTTGGCGCTAGTGGCCGTCGTGCTGCTGTTCGACATGGCAGGGTCCAGTTTGCGCACGCTTGCCGATCCCCACACGTCGCAGGAGTAGCTATGGCAGAGCAGAGCAACGAAAGCGCATTTGCGCACGAGCAGACCGACCATGCTTCGGCCGAGCTGCATCATCACCATAGCCACGCGACGGCTTCGAAGCATATCGGCGGGCACCATCTGCTCCAGGTGGAAAACCTTGGGGTTTCGTTTTCCATGTACGATTCGTCCGACAGGCGTTTTTTTCGGGCGAGGAAACGAACGGTCCAGGTCATTCACGACCTGAGCGTTTCGGTGCATGCGGGCGAGATTGTGGCTGTGGTGGGCGCGTCGGGTTCGGGCAAGACGCTTTTGGCCGATTCCGTTCTGGGCCTTTTCGAGCCGAATGCTACGGTGACGGGAACGATTTGGTTCGACGGACGGCAATGCGACGCGCGAGATCTCGAGCGCTTGCGCGGAAGGGGCATATCGCTGGTCCCCCAAAGCAGCGCGAACCTTGACCCCCTCATGAAAGTGGGCCGTCAGGTGCGCGGCGTGGCGAAAGACGCCGAAGACGCGAAAAGGCGCGCCGCCCTTCAGCGGGAGCTTTTCGCACGTTACGGTCTTGAGCCGCAGGTTGCCGATCTGTATCCGTTCGAACTTTCGGGCGGTATGGTTCGACGTGTTCTTCTGTGCTGCGCGCTGGTGGACGAGCCGAAGCTCATCGTTGCGGACGAGCCGACGCCTGGACTCGACCTCGACCTGGCCGTGAGAGCCTTAGACGACCTGCGGTCGTTCGCTGACGGGGGAGGCGGCGTCTTGCTGATCACGCACGACATCGAACTTGCGCTGCGCGTCGCTGACCGCGTGGCGGTGTTCAAGGACGGCACCGTGGTAGAAGAGACCGCCGTCGCAAATTTCGCTTCTCCGGATTTGCTTCGTCATCCTTTTACCAAGGAGCTTTGGCACGCGTTGCCCGATCACGATTTCGACATCCCGAAAGGTGGTGGGACATGCTAGAGGCTCTCGATATTCGCTTCGCCTACCCAGGAGACAGACCGTTGTATGACGGATTCTCGCTCTCGGTGGACAAGGGCGAGCGCGTGGCGCTTTCTTCGCCGAGCGGTACGGGAAAGACCACGCTGTGCCGCATTCTTTCCGGCTATCTTCGCCCGCAGCAGGGCAGGGTGCTCGTAGACGGCGTTGCTTTGCCGAAGCGGGGAGCATGCCCCGTGCAGCTCATAGGCCAGCATCCCGAGCGTATGGTCGATCCGCGCATGCGCATGCGGGCCGTTTTGGAAGAGGCGGGTCCGGTGCGCAGCGACTTGTGCGAAGCTTTGGGCATTCGCGAGGAATGGATGCTTCGCCATCCGCATGAGCTTTCGGGCGGAGAGCTGCAGCGGTTCTGTATCGTTCGCGCCTTGGCGTCGAATCCGCGATACCTCATCTGCGATGAAACGACCGCCATGCTCGACGCCGTGACGCAGGCCCAGGTGTGGCGTTTCCTCATGGAATACACGAGCAATCGGGAAATAGGCGTTTTGCTAGTCTCGCATTCTCCCGCGCTGCTGCGACGCGTGGCGACTCGCGTGGTCGAGCTGTAGGGATGTTCTTCGTTGTTTTTTCTCGTCAAGAATGCCCTGACGCGTTAAGATTGGCGATTGCTTCGCACGCCCAATCGTTTGCATGCCGGATTGTTTTTCGCGTATCCGATTGCTTTATGCGCCCGACCGCATGCGCCGATTTTCGCGAAGCGCGTTCATTGCCGTCAGAAAGGACCGTTCCCATGCGCACCGCTCGCTCTCGTATGCCGAAAAGCTTTTCGCTCGAAGAGCGCCTTGCGGGATGCGCCCGGGCGGTGGAGTCTCGGCCCGGTTCATGGGCCGGTTCGTGGCGCAGGTGGGCTCCTCAGGAGAAGCCTTTCGCCGAACAAGTCTTCCGCGAAAAGCCGTACGAACATGTGTGCCTCGATTTGGGGTGCGGAAAAGGCGAATATACGGTGGCGTGCGCGAAGGCGAACCCCGACGTGCTGTTCATCGGGCTTGATATCGAAGGCGTGTGCGTGATGCGCGGCGCCGAGCGCGCTCTGGCCGAAGGCGTTTCGAACGCGGTGTTCGTGTTCGAGGAAGATTCCGACCTCGACCTTTCGACCATGTTCGCTCCGGGCGAGCTTGATGCCATCCTGCTGAATTTCTCGACGCCGTTTCCCAAGAAGAAAAAAGCCCCGTTGCGTTTGACGTACGTGGATAGGCTCATGGCGTATCGCGCCGTGTTGGCCGAAGGAGGCATGGTGCGTTTGCGCACCGACAGCCAGCCGCTGCGCGATTTTTCTCTGACGCAGCTCGAGCTGGCGGGCTATGAGGTACGTTGGTGCACCGATGATGTGCGCGCGATGTTTCCGGAAGAACCTTGGAGCGGCTACGAAAACAAGCTGGTTGCCCAGGGTGCTACGGTATATGGCTTCGAGGCCACGCCGCGCATTCCGGGCCCCGACCCAGAGAACATCGTGCAGACTGCTCCGTTGAGCCTGGTGAGCTATTTGCCCGAAGACATCGAGAACCTGGAATACGTTCCCCACGGCATGCAGGGCTGCGTGGAAAACATGCGCGGCCGTCGCGCGAACAGACGTGCGAAGGGTCTTCCCGAATGGACGAGGCCGATTATCTGATTCGCGCGCTTTTTCTTGCGCGTTACGTCATGTTTGAGCGCCGCTTCGCTTGATGGCGCCCATTGCCCATTTGTTTCCTGCGAATTGCGTGGGTCTTCGTCGTAGCTGCAAGGGCTTGGAGCTGACCTGCGGTATACTGCGCGTGTCTTATTGTCGATGCGAAGAAGGTTCTCGCATGAACGCTAAAGCTTTGATTCTTGCTGCGGGTGCAGGCACCCGCATGAAGTCCGAAAAGCCCAAGATGGCCCACGAGGTCTTGGGCAAGCCGCTCGTCCGCTGGGTCGTCGATGCGGCGCACGATGCCGGTATTTCCGACGTTATTTCCGTTCTTGGCCATATGAGCGAAAAGGTGGCTCCCTTGGTCGAGTCCGATACTCAAATCGTCATCCAGACGCAGCAGCTTGGCACGGGCGATGCCGTTAATGCCGCTCGTGAAGCCATGACCCGCGAAGACGGCTCTATCGCCGAGGGTTCTTTGGTTGTCCTCTCGGGCGACTGTCCTCTGATCACCCCTGAAACCATCTCTGCCCTTGTCGCCAAGCGCGAACAGACGAACGCCGCCGTGGTGGTGCTCACCATGAAGATGGACGATCCTTTCGGGTATGGTCGCATTGTGCGCGAAGGCGAAGGCGATTCGGTTGCCCGCATCGTCGAGCAGAAGGACGCTACGCCTGAAGAGGCTTCCATCAACGAATGCAACGCCGGCTTCTACTGCTTCGATGCGCCGGCGCTTTTCGACGCGCTTTCCCGCATTACGAACGACAACGCGCAGGGCGAGTACTACCTTACCGACGTGCTTGAGATCTGCCGCAACGACGGCCGCGACGTGCTTGCCCTGGTCACCGACGATGCCGAAGAGGCCATGGGCGTTAATTCGCGCATCCAGCTCTCTCAGGCAAGTGTTGCCATGCAGCATCGCATCAACCAGCGTCATATGGCCGCCGGCGTTACCATGTGGGATCCTTCCACGGTATGGATCGGCCCCGACGTCAAGATGGAAAACGACGTCGAGCTTTTGCCCATGACGTTTCTGATGGGAAAGACTTCCGTCGGTCGCGATAGCGTTATCGGTCCTAATACGCGCCTTACGGATACCGTGGTGGGCTGCGGCTGCCGCATTGACGAGACGGTTGCCGAAGACGCGCGTCTCGATGATCGCGCGACGTCCGGCCCCCGCGCATACCTGCGCCCCGGCACCCATCTGTGCGAGGGAGCCAAGGCGGGCACACATGTGGAGATCAAGAAATCCACCATCGGTGCCGGCAGCAAGGTTCCGCACCTTTCTTATATCGGCGATACCACCATGGGATCGGGCGTCAATATTGGCGCGGGTTCCATCACCTGCAACTACGACGGTGTGAGCAAGCATGCCACGGTTATCGGAGACGACGCATTCGTCGGAAGCGATTCCATGCTGGTTGCTCCCGTGACCATCGGTGAAGGCGCCATCATCGGCGCGGCGTCGTGCATCACGCGCGATGTCGAGGCTGACGCTCTTGCGCTCGAACGTGCCGAGCAGCGTCAGATTCCGGACTGGGCGTCCAAGCACATGGCGAAGCTGCGCGATAAAAAAGCCCAGGCGCAGCAGGCGAAAGCTGAATAAGTTCGCGCAATAGGGCATAATACGCTATACGTACACGCGCTCCTGTTCGCGCACTTGGCGGGCAGGAGCTTTTTTCGGCAGAGGTCTTGAGGAAAATAAGGAGCGATCATCCATGACCGAAATGAAGAAGAGCATAGCCGTTTTCAGCGGTTCCGTGAACCCTGAGCTTGCTGACCAGATTGCCAATGAGCTGGGAGTTTCCCTTGGCAATGTGAAGCTCGAGAAGTTCGCGAACGGCGAAATCTATGCGCGCTACCTTGAGAGCGTGCGCGGCGCCGATGTGTTCTTGATCCAGTCCGTCGCCGGTGCCCACATCAACGACGCGCTCATGGAGCTTCTGATCATGATCGATGCCGCCAAGCGCGCGTCCGCTCGTACCATCTCGGCCGTTATCACCCACTTTGGCTATGCGCGTCAGGACCGCAAGGCCGCACCGCGCGAGCCCATCACGGCGAAGCTCGTGGCCGACCTGCTTGAGACCGCCGGCGTGAACAACGTGATTACGATCGACCTTCATCAGGATGCCATCCAGGGCTTTTTCGACCGTCCGGTCAACCACATGACCGCCATGCCCATCTTTGTCGACTACTTCAAGAAGAAGGGCTTTGACCCCGAGAAGCTGTGCGTCGTTTCTCCCGACGTAGGTCGTGCAAAGGCAGCCAAGAAGTTCCAGACCATGCTTGGCAGCGATATCGCGATCATGCATAAGGACCGCCCGCGCCATAACCAGGCGGAGATCACCGCTTTGATCGGTGATGTCACGGATAAGATCTGCATTCTTAACGACGATATGATCGATACGGCGGGTTCCCTCGTTGCCGCCGCCGAAACTCTGAAGGCGAAAGGCGCCGCGCAGGTCTTCGCATGCGCGACGCACGGCATCTTCAGCGGTCCGGCGTACGAGCGCATCGCTAATTCCTGCATCGAAGAGGTTGTCGTCACCAACGTTATCCCCGTTCCCCTCGAGCGTCAGACGGGCAAGATCAAAGTTCTTTCCGTTGCTCCGTTGTTCGCGAAGACCATTCGCAACGTCTACGAGAACGGTTCTGTCGCGTCTCTGTTCGAATAAGGGCATGCGCGCATACGTGTGCGTTTGACGTTTCGTTATCAATTGGCCCGTCGCCTTGTGCGGCGGGTCTTTTGTATGGGAAGGTGATGGCGCGTCGAAGTAACGGGCTTGCAGGTGCACGGAAAACCTTTTGCGGCCATCTTCGCGGACAGGCTGCCTTGTCCGTGTCTTCGGGCCTCCTTCGTTGGCAGTCGTTTACGGGCGCTTGTTCTTGTGGGTAAGGAATCTATGCGGAAAGGTCGCGTATGAAAACCATCATGGATTATCTGGCGACCGAGTTCGCCACATTCGAAGAGGTGCCGTTTTGCGCGGTCGACGCGCTTGTTCTTTCCGAGTTCTGCATGGTGCGCATGGAGAAAGTTATGCCTCCCATGCGGGAAGAGAAGACGCTCGGCGGCATTGCTGCGGCACGTTTGCGCTCGGTTTTAGCGTCTCAGCGGGGCCTTCGGTTCAAAGACGCGCTTCTTGCCGAGTATTATGACGAGATGTTCGTCGGCCTTGTTCCCCATAAGATCAAAGACCTCATGCTTGCCTTGGCGGCGAGTCCTCGGTTTCGCGATATGCATATGAGCGAATGCGCGAGCGTGTTCGACGAGAAGAACAACACGCAGTTTGCCGCGCTTTCGTTCTCGTATAAAAACAAATTCGCCTTTGTGGGGTTTCGCGGCACGGACTGCTCGTTTACGGGATGGCGCGAAGATTTCGATATGGCCTACATGGACCGCGTGCCCTCTCAGACGGGCGCGTTGCGGTACTTGGAAGCCGTTGCGTGCCGTCTGCCGAAGACGCTGTATGTCGGCGGTCATTCCAAGGGCGGAAACCTCGCCGTGTACGCCGCGGCGAAATGCGACGAGAAGACACGCAGGCGCATCCGGCGCGTGTACTGCCTCGACGCTCCTGGTTTTCGTTCGGGCATGTTTTCCGAAAACGAACGTGCTGCGGTTGTTCCTCTGATAGAGCGCTATGTGCCGCGTGAGTCGTTGATCGGCATGCTCATGAAGCACTCTTCTTCGTATACCGTGGTGAAATCGAGCGCTTCCGGCGCTTGGCAGCATGATCCTTTCACATGGGGGATAGACGGCTTCGAATTCGTGACGTGCGACGAGCTTTCCCAATCGGCCCGGTTTGCGCACGATGTCTTGAACGATTGGCTTGCTCGCTACGACGACGAAGAGGCTCGCGTTATCGTGGACGCGATGTTTTCGGCCATGCGGGCGAGCGGGGCGCAGGATTTTGCCGAAATCATCCAGCCGGGGCCTAGGACTCTCGCGCTGCTGCGTGACGCTGCCAAAAACACTGACGAGAAAACGCGGGTTACGCTCATGGATGCTATCGGGGATCTGGCCGAGGTGGCGGCGCGCCGTGCGTGGTATGGGCAGAAAAGATAAGGGTCGATTATGCGCGGATCGTTGCCAAGAAGGCTCAGCATGGGGTGCGTGTTTTGTGCATTTCGGGAAGCGCTGCGTGACGCATGGCACAATTCTTGTCGAAATACTGCAAGGAGGAATGCATGCGATTGATTGTTGGCCTGGGAAATCCCGGCGACGACTACGCCCATACGCGCCACAATGCTGGCTTCGATGCCATTGACGATTTGGCCGAGCAGCTTAGGGCTACATATTGGAAGACCGAATGCGGTGCTCTGACCGCAAAGGTGAAATACCGCGGTGAGGAGCTCATCTTGGCCAAGCCGCAAAGCTACATGAACGTTTCGGGCGGGCCGGTGAAGCAGCTGTGTGCTACATACAGAATAGCACCTGCCGACATCGTGGTCATACATGACGAGCTGGACATAGACCCCGGCACGGTTCGCGTCAAATTCGGCGGCGGCTTGGCGGGGCATAACGGCTTGAAGTCGATTGCCGACAAGCTTCAGACGAAGGATTGGACGCGTGTGCGCACAGGGATCGGTCGCCCTCCGGGACGCATGCCTGTTGCGGACTGGGTTTTGAGCCTTCCGAAAAAAGAGGCGCGCGATGATTTCGACCAGGCCACGCATCTGGCGGCCGAAGCGGTGCTGTTCTTGTTGGGAAACGGCTTGGAGAAAACCCAGCAGCGCTTTAACTGATACAGCCCGCGTTACCTGTCTTCGTCTGCTTGGCGTGCCGAGGAAGACGGCGCTGAAAAGAGAACGAGAAAAAGGACAGCCGAAGCTGTCCTTTTTCATGGAGGGGTTGGTGTTTGCGCCGTGCCGCCTTGAATGCATGCAGTTGATACGGCGCTATCGCAAAACTTGGATAAGGCGGGATGCGCGATATAAAGAGGGAGGGGCGTGCATCCCGCGATTGGGAATGGCTCTTACAGGCCGGCCTTTGCCAGGGCGTCTTTGGTCGCGTCGATGATGGCGCGGCTCGACATGGTAGCGCCTGCGACGACGTCGACGTCGGCCGAGTTGGCCTCGACGATTGCGGAGGGAATCGTCTCGATGGCCGGCGTGCCGATGCCGGCGGTTTCATGATGCTCGACGACTTCGACGTTGGTGATGGTGGAGCCGTCCAGCGTCACCTTGACGAGCATCTGGCCGCCCATGCCCGAATCGGATGCGCCGACGTACTGGTTCGCCTCGGTCTTGACGCTTGCCGGGTCGGTTTCCACGGTGCTGCTGCCGCTGCCCTGCGTGTATTCGATTTCGGATTCCACGTTGACGGGCAAAGGAGGCAGCGGATCTTTCTGCGCTGCGGCGCCCTTGCCGGCGAGGCGGCCGAAGATCAGGCATTCCGCCATGTTGCCGCCGCCGTTGTACTGATACGGGGTGATGCCGCCGAATTCGCCCGCGCTGTACAGATGGGGAATCGGCTCGCCATCGATGCCGATGACCTCGGCGTTACCGTTGCGGCGCGCGCCGCCCTGCGTGTTGAGGATGGCCTGGCGCAGCTCGATGGCGTAGTAGGGGCCGGTTTCCGAGAAGGGACGCATGGATTCGGGCGCACGCCTGAAGTCGGGGTCGAAGCCGTCTTTGGCGGAGCGGTTGAAGCCGTCGATGGTCGACTGCAGCGCGCCTTCGCGGATGCCCAGCGCAACTTCAAGTTCGGCGATGGTGTTGGCGGTCACGAGCGTCTCGTCATAGCCCGCAAGGCCGTTCATCTTCTCGATGAGTTCGTTGTGCGCGCTGTCCCAAACCCACCAGGTGGTGTGCGGGCGCTTGATCATGACCCATTCGCCGTTCACGGGCATGTGTCCGTGACGGGCCACGGCGTCTTCGGTCATATAGCGCTGGCCGTCGTCGCCGACCACCACGTAGCTGCCGCTGACCAGATACGGGTTGTTCATGACGCTGCGCAGGGAATGCTCGGTCTCCTTGATGGGGAAGGACACGCCGCCGAAATGGAAGCAGTTGCCCTCGTAGGCCTCCATGTGCCAGAAATCCGCGCCGACTTCGGAGGCGAGCTTGATGCCATCGCCCGTGTTGAAAAGCGTTCCGCTGACGGTGAACTTGGAAAGGCCCAGGTAGCCCTCGACCATCGTCTTGTTGTTCTCGAAGCCGCCGCAGCTCAAAACCACGCCGTTGAGCGCGCGCACGTTGACGGGCTCGCCGTCTTTTTCGACGGTCAGGCCGATGACGGCCTTGCTCACGGGATCTTGGAACAGGTGCGTGGCGGGCGCGTTGCACCAGACGTCGATCTTGTCGCTCATGCTGTCGATCTTCTTGCGGTAGGCCTTCCACAGATGCGAAAAGCCCTGCTCTTCGCGGTTGACGCTGATGAGGTCGAGCGCTTCGCCGCCTTCGATTTCGGGGTACTCGGGAAGGAAGTGCGCGATCAGCGGCTGCAGGCTGCAGTCGTCTTTCCAGTGCTGGAAGTTCTCTTCGGGCACGTCGAAGTCGTTAATCAGCATCTGCTTGGTCTCGGTGAGGCCCTGGCAGTAGGTTTCCAGCACGTCTTCGGGCAGGTCGTGTCCCGCCGCGAGGCCCGCGTAGTACTTCTTCATGGCCTCTTTGTCCTCGGAATACACGATGAGCTGGCCGCAATAGCGGGTGTTGCCGCCCTCGTTGCCGAGCGGGGCCTTGTCGATCAGAAGCACTCGGGCTCCCTCTTCGGCCGCATAGCGCGCGGCCACCGCGCCCGCGCCGCCGAAGCCGACCACCACGACGTCGTATTCGCCGTTCCACTCAATCGTGTCGGCGTAGGTCATGCCGTCTTTGGCAGCGCCGCCGCCGGAGCCGGCGCCTTTCGGAGCGCAACCTGCAAGCGCCCCTGCGCCTGCCATGGCGGCAAGGCCGACGACGGAGCCTTTGAGGAAGTTTCTGCGTGAATACTCTCCCATTGTTCCCTCCTGTGTTTGAATGCGGTATGCGTCGATACATCACGCGTCGATGCGTCGCGCTTCGCGGCGATTCGTCTTCGTGCAGGCTTTGACTCGCTTGCGTGGACGAAGCAGCGCAATTGCCCGCTCTTGCGGATTGGCGAACGCGCATCGACGCTGCTATCATAGCGTTGGCAAAAGGGGTCAATAATGAGTAACCTCTGCGGCGAAAGCGGTGCTTTATTACGCCGTTCGGGGGTTATTGGCCAATAACCCTGCGCCGCATTGCTCTTGAAAGCAAGCGTTTTGCTTGTTCAACGAATTTCGATGGGGGAATCGTGAAAAAGACGACGAAGGCGGCCACTATGCTGCATGCGCTTGATGCGCGAATGCGCGACGCTTCGCGCGACGGCCTTCTTGTGGGAATGGCGTGCAATTTCGCCTTCGTGACCCAGGTGTTTTTCGCTCCGGCGATGACGCATGTCACGCCGTTCATGCTTTCGTTTACCGACATGTCGTATGTATTCGGCGCCTTGTGTGCGGCGTTTTTGCTCGTGCGCTCTCGCGGCTCGTTGCCCCGCATGAGCATGCCGCTGCTTTGGGGGCTTTCGCTTGCCATGGCGGTTTTGTTCGCGCTGTACGGGCTTTTGATAACCGACGTGAACGACATAGCCTCGGTGAATTTCGCCACGAACGTGATGTTTCTTGTCGGCGGGGCGCTGTTCGGAGTGTACCTTGCATACGTGATTCCCCTGTGGCTGCGGGTGTGTGCGGCCCACGACCCCGAAGAGATTGTGTGGACCATTCTGCTTGCCGGCGCGCTTGGATCGGTGCTCGTGTGGTTTTTGGGCGGCATGGGTCCGGCGCCGCGTCTTTTGGTGGCGTCGGACAGCATGCTTTTGCTGGGGACGTACATGCTTGGGAGGGCGGTTGCCGCCGCGCAGGAAAGCGTGTTTTCCCGGTCGGGGGAAAGCGATGGCGAGCAGAAGCTCCCCGTGCGTTTGTTCGCGGCCTGCTTTCTGATGGCCTTTGCGTTTGCAATTGCCATTTCGTCGGCGGAGTCTCGCGGAGCTTCGTCGTCATATGCCACAGGTACGTTTTTCGCGCCCGTGCTGATTGCATGCGTCTGTTTGCTGGTGCTTCGCGGGCTTACGGTGTCTTCGCTTTTGAACATGGCCGTGCCCATCATCACCGCCGTGGTCATGTCTGTGTCGTTTTTCGGGGTTGAGCCCGTGCTGTCGTTCGATCTGGCCGTTGCGGGCATGTTCCTTTTTCTCGTCCACGCCGTCATGACGGTCCTGTTTTCCCTGTACGGTTCGTCGTCTGCTTCGTACCGGGCGTTTCTTGCCATTGCCGCCTCGTTTGCCGGCGGTTGCGTCGTGGGTCGTATTGGCTCGGCGTTCGCCGTTGCATGGGGTTCCGTTTCGTCGAACACCGTCATGTTTCTGTCCATTCTTGCGGTCATGGGCGCGCTTCTTCTATGTGTCAGGGCCGGCTCGTCGTCTGTGCATGAATCCGACGTGGACTTATGCGTCGCCCCGCTTGCCCGGCCTTCTGACGAGCTTCTTGTGCAAAGGCGCATTGATGCCGCGGCCGACCGGTGCGGCCTTGGCCGCCGTGAGAAAGAGACGCTTGAGCTTTTGCTTGCTGGCAAAACCGCGGCTGAAATTGCCGAAGCCATGGTTGTTGCGCCCGGCACGGCGAAATCGCACGTTTGCCACGTGTATCGAAAGCTCGGGGTTCACAGCCGCGCCGAGCTTTTCGACGAATTCGGCCTGAATTCGTGACGTCTTGCTCAAAGCGCCTGGTTTAAGCCGCGTCGGCAGCGTCTTCGCAAGCCAAGGAGCAAAGACCTGGGCTCCGTTTCGCTCTGCGGTCCAAAACGTCTGCGGGTTCATCTGTGCAACCTCTGTTGCTGCATCTTGAAAGCGCGTCAAATGTGCGACAATGACACGTGAAAAAGAGTTCATGACCTAAGGCATGTGACATTATGACAGCGCAATTTCATGTGGCGTCGACCGACGAGACGCTTGTTTCATCTTTCCAGCAAGAATTCGGCTTGCCTCGCTTTATCGCCAAGACCATGGCGGCCCACGGTATCGAAAGCATCCAAGAGGCCGAAGCGTTTCTTTCGCCCGATCTTGCCCGCGATTGGCGCAATCCTTACGAAATTCCTGACATGGATCGTGCGGCCGACCGTCTTGAGGAGGCTGTTCGTTCAGGCCAGAAGATTCTCATCTTCGGCGATTTCGATCTTGATGGCATCTCGGCCACGACGGTGCTTACCCGGGGTTTGCGCGCGCTTGGCGCGAACGTTACGCCGCTTATTCCCAAGCGGTTCGAGGAAGGCTACGGCCTTACTCCTGCAGCCCTTGAGCGGGCGAAAGGGTACGACCCCGATCTTATTGTCACGGTGGACTGCGGCATCTCCTGCAAAGAGGAGGTGGAGGCGGTCAAGGCCGACGGAATAGACGTGGTGATCACCGACCATCACGAGCCCGGTTCCACGGTGCCCGAGGGGGTTCCCGTTGCCGACCCGAAATGCGATCCGAAATGCGAAAGCTCTATTCTTGCGGGCGTCGGTGTTGCTCTCAAGATGGTTCAGGTGCTCGGCGGTCGCCTCGGAAAGCCCCATCTGTGGCGTGATTACACCGATTTCGCCACCCTGGGAACGGTTGCAGACCTCATGCCTTTGCGTGGGGAGAACCGCGCCTTGGTGGCGGACGGCATAGAGAAAATGAACAAGCATCCTCGTCCTTGCATCGCCGCGCTCGTGGGCGTGTGCAACGTGGCGGGGAAACCGCTTTCCTCGACGAACCTTTCGTTTTCGCTTATTCCTCGCTTGAATGCGGCGGGGCGAATGGGCATTGCCGATCTAGCTCTTGAGCTTTTGATGACGGACGATTTCGAGGCCGCTCAGGCGAAAGCTGCAGAGCTGGACCGCGTCAACGACGAACGCCGCGCAATCGAGGCCGACCTTGCCGAAGAGGCACGCGCGAAGGCGGATGCCATCTACGACGGTCAGCGTGCGCTTGTCGTGGCAGGCGAAGGGTGGCACGAAGGAGTCAAGGGCATCGTCGCGTCCCGACTGGTCAATGCGTTCGGCGTTCCGTCTTTGCTCTTCACCATAGAGGACGGCGAAGCGCGCGGGTCGGGCCGAAGCGTCGGCCAGGTGAACCTGTTCAAGGCCGTCGAATCCGCATCCGACATTCTCACGCGTTTCGGGGGCCACGGAGCTGCGGTTGGAGTGACCCTTCCGGCCGATAAGCTTCCGGAGTTCTCCGAGCGATTGTGCGCATATATGGACGAGCTTCCCGAGGACAGCTTCCATCCGCTCATCGAGATCGACTCTATGGTCAATCTTTCGGAGCTCACGATTGAAAACGTCGAAGAGCTTGATCGTCTTGCTCCTTTCGGCCAGGAAAACCTGACGCCGCGCTACTTGGCCCGCAATGTTCGCCTTGCTAACTGCCGCGCAGTCGGCGCGGGAAAGAACCACCTCGCCTGCACGCTTACCGATGGGGCTTCGTCGGTCGATGCGATTATGTTTCATTGTGACGGGATCGATTCCCTCATGGCCTGTGGAAGCGTGGTGGACGCTGCATTCCAGGTGCAGATCGACGAATGGCGCGGTCGCAGGACGGTCAAGTGCATGCTCGACGCCATAGAGCCGGCTTGTCCATGCCCCGCGTTGCGCGCTTGTCTTCCGAGCGAGGATGTGGACTTCATCCAAGAGCTTTGCGAGGCAACGCAGGAAATGGAGGAAACCGCCGATTGCGGGTGCGCTTCCGAACGGTGCCGCCGCCGCGAGCAGTGGGAGGAGATCGCACGTCGCGAGCCTGAGGCCCTGACAGGAAGGCTGGTGGAGGCATGCATTGGGAAAAGGGCTCTGCATCCTTCTCAGGAACGTGCGCTGAAGTGCCTTGCCGAGGGCGTCAACACGCTTGCCGTCATGGGAACGGGACGCGGGAAATCGCTCATCTTTCAAATACATGCCGCACGCTGCGCCTTGAGCCAGGGCAAGGCGAGCATTCTGGTGTATCCGTTGCGCGCTCTCATCTCCGACCAGGAGTTTCATCTCAACGCGCTTTTCGAACAGTTCGGTCTTCGCGCGGCTGCCCTGACCGGTGAGACGCCTTCGGCTCAGCGCGGCGCGGTATACGAGGGGCTTTCCAGCGGGGGAATCGACGTGGTGCTCACCACGCCCGAGTACCTCGCGTGTCATGCGGACGATGTGTCCGCATGCGGGCGTATCGGCTTCATGGTTGTTGACGAAGCCCACCATATGGCGCAAGCGGGCGCTGGAAAGCGGCCGGCCTATGACGTCTTGGGCGCGTTTGCCCGCAAGCTCGCAGACCCCGTGGTTCTCGCCGTCACTGCAACGGCCCCGATCGATGTTGCCTCCTATATTGTGCAATCGCTCGGTATTCAGGCGGTCGTACGCGACGAAGCTGACCGGTGCAACCTCACTGTCGACGACCACCGAAGCCTGCGCGACAAGGATAGCTATCTTGCCCGCATCGTCGCATCGGGCGAGAAGACGATTGTCTATGTGAATTCTCGCATGGGGTCGGTCGACCTCACGCGTCATTTGCGCGCTATGGTCCCTCAGGTTGCTATGCAGGTCGGTTTTTACAATGCGGGACTTTCGCGAGATGAGCGTTTGCGCATAGAACGTCTTTTCCGCGAGAACGTCTTGCGCGTCCTGGTATGCACGTCGGCTTTCGGCGAGGGCATCGATATCCCCGACGTGCGCCATGTGGTTCTCTACGGCATGCCGTTTTCGGAGATAGAGTTCAATCAGATGAGCGGTCGCGCTGGTCGAAATGGCGGCGATGCAACGGTTCATCTGCTGTTCGGATCGCGCGATGCCGCTTCGAACAGGGGCGTGCTCAACCAGGGAACCCCTGAGCATGACGCCATGGCCCAGATATACCGCGAGCTGCGTCGCATGCAGCGAGAGGCTGCCCAGGGTGTCGCTGTTGGCTCGTCCGGAGCCTTCGTGCCGGTTCGCGATCGGGAAAGCGCCGTTGCCGGCGATGAATCCCGGATGGAAAAAGACGTCGTGTCCGTTTCTACCCACGATGGCGATGTTTTCTTTACAATGACTACCGATGGGTTGGCGCATATATGCACGCAGCGTTCGCCCCATTTCCCGATAACGCCCGATATGTGCGCGTGCGGGCTTGCTGTCTTCGAAGAGCTTGGCCTCGTGCGTATGCGTTCATGCTCGTGCGCATGCGACCAGCGTTACGAGGTCCATGTGTGCGATTTCGGCGGGAAGGTGGAATTGGGCGATAGCGTGCGTTATCGCGAAGGCATGGGGGAGGCCGAAGCGTTTGCGCACTTTACCGAATGGGTGATGCGCAGTCCCGCATCGGTTCTGCGCGATCGCATTATTCGACCCATTCTGCCCGATGACATGCAAGGGGAAGGGGGACGCGATGTCCGATGAGAAAAACGCTTCGCAGGTCGGTGCTCCGATCGATCCTGTTCTCGCCAGGGCTTCGGGAGCGTGGGCCTTCGAGATATACGAGGGCGGCATAGCCCCTTCCGCGAAGCCTTCCGAGGCAAGGGCTCCCGAAGTGCGCTTTGCGAAGCTTCAGAGAGTTACGGCGGAGTACATCAACGAAGATGATCAGGCTCTGCTTGAGAAAGCGTATCGTTTTGCGAGCGAGGCTCACAAGGAGCAAAAGCGCAAAAGCGGCGAGCCGTTCATTGCCCACCCCATAGAAGTGGCACTCATTCTTGCCGATTTGCGCATGGACGCCGACACGCTGTGTGCGGCTCTTCTTCACGACACGGTGGAAGATACGCCGACGACGGTCGAAGAAGTGTCCGAGCTGTTCAACCCGCAGGTCGCTCAGCTGGTGCAGGGCGTTACGAAGATTACGCGCATCGAGGTGGGAAGCCTGACCGATGAGCAGGCGGCAACCATTCGTAAGATGTTCGTCGCCATGAGCAAAGACATTCGCGTCATCGTCATCAAACTTGCCGACCGCCTGCACAACATGCGTACGCTTTCGGCGCTCAAGGAGGATCGCCGTATCTTCAAGGCGCGCGAAACGCTTGAAATTTATGCCCCTATAGCCCATCGCCTTGGTATCGGCTCCATCAAGTGGGAGCTTGAAGACCTTTCGTTCTACTATCTCGATCCGGCGAAATTCGGTCAGATCAGCCGCATGGTGGCGGAAAGCCGTGTAGAGCGCGAGCGCTACCTTGCCGACGTCATAGAAACGCTTACGGGCGAGCTTACCAAAGTCAATATCACCGGCCACATTGCGGGGCGTCCGAAGCATCTGTACTCCATCTATCAGAAGATGACGAAGCGCGGCAAAGGCTTCTCCGAGATCTATGACCTGATTGCCGTGCGCGTTATCGTGAAGACGGTCAAGGACTGCTATTCAGTGCTCGGCGCCGTTCATGCGTTATGGCACCCTATGCCCGGCCGATTCAAAGACTATATCGCCATGCCGAAGCTCAACATGTATCAGAGCCTGCATACCACCGTCATCGGTCCGTCGGGCCGCCCGCTTGAGGTTCAGATCAGAACCGAGGAAATGCATCGCATGAGCGAATATGGCGTTGCCGCGCATTGGCGCTATAAGGAAAAGGGCAGCAAGGCCGACGAAGCGTTCGATCGTCAGATCGCCTGGCTGCGCCAGATGGTGGACTGGCAGGAGGAGACGAAGGATTCCCGCGAGTTCCTGAGCGATTTGAAGGTGGACTTGGCGCCTACGGAGGTCTTCGTGTTCACGCCCGCGGGCGATGTCATGAGCCTGCGCAGCGGCTCGACGCCGGTCGACTTCGCCTACAACGTTCATTCTGAAGTGGGCAACCACTGCGTAGGGGCGAAGGTCAACGGCGCGATCGTTCCGCTTTCTTATGAGCTTCAGATGGGCGATCGCGTGGAAATCCTCACGCAGAAGAGCGCTACGCCGTCGCGCGACTGGATCAAGATGGTCAAAACCCCGTCGGCGCGCAGCAAGCTTCGCAGCTATTTCTCCAAGGTGAGCCGAAGCGACGATCTCATCCAAGGCCGAGACAAGCTTGCTCGCGAGATGAAGAAGCATGGCTTCGGGCTTGGGTCCACATCGTCGGTGCGCGCTCAGAAATCCGTCGCTGAGCAGATGGGTTACAAAGACGTAGAGGACATGATGGTTGCCATAGGCGCGGGCAAAGAGACCGTGCTGCATGTGGCCAACCGTCTCCTGAAGATTCTCAACCCCCAGCCGGTCGACGACACGCCGAGCATTCCCATGATGAGCAGCGGCGTCATGCCTCCGCTTATCACGTCGGTCAAGCGCCCGAACGTGCGCAGGAAGGCCCATGCCTCGAATGGGGTTATTGTCGCCGGGTTGGAAAATGCCCCGGTGCGCCTTTCGCGCTGTTGCAATCCCGTTCCGGGTGACGCAATCATCGGTTTCGTTACGCGAGGTCGCGGCGTGTCCGTCCATCGGGCCGATTGCCCGAATGCGAAAGACCTCATGCGTGACCAGGGACGCTTGATCAAGGTTGAATGGGAAGCAACCGCGGAAACTACAAGTTCGTATCAAGTGGAGGTCTTTATCGAAGCCCTCGATCGCATGAACCTTTTGCGTGATATTATCAACACGTTGTCCGACACGGGCGTAAACGTGCTTGCGTCGAACACGGTGAGCCATTCCGACGGCATAGTCGAGATGCGGTATTTGTTCCAGGTCTCTCAGGTGTCGCACATAGAGAACATCCTGGAATCTTTGCTTAGGATCGACGGCGTTTTCGATGCGAGGCGCATGCTTCCAGGAGATGCGGCTCATAGGAAGAAATAGAAATTTCCGCGTTTGACGCGGTGACGCGAAGCCACCCCGGCCGGTTTCGGTCGGGGTGTAATATGCTGGATGCGAGAGCGGGTGCTTTCGCTGGTTGAAAGGAATGTTCGATGCGTGCGAACTGCAAACGTGTCGTTACCGATTCGAACGGTTGCGTCCCGGTGACCATTCTCGTTATCGGAATGATGGACAATAACTGCTTCATTGTGTCCGATGGCCGTGAAGAGGGGGCTCCTGCGCTCGTAGTTGATCCTGCGGGCGATCCCGAAGCTATCAAGAAGACTCTCGGCTGGCTCGACCTTCAGTACATAGTTTGCACCCATGACCACAACGATCACCTGGTAGGTCTTCCCGAGCTCGCAAAGACGACGGGGGCGAAGGTCGTTTCGAGCGTCGCGGACTCCAAAATCATCGAACGCGGGCAGGGCGGCTATTTCGGAGACTGGGATGCTGTCGCCCCTGTTCACGTCGATCGCAAGGTTAAAGACGGAGAGACCATCAAGCTCGGCTCCCTCGAGTTCGAGGTCCTGCTTACCCCTGGCCACACCAAGGGCGGCATCTGCTTGTACCTGAAAGGATTCGACGGCAAGCCCGGCATTCTCTTCTCGGGTGACACGCTGTTCCGCGGTGCGACGGGCCGCGTTGACTTCGAAGGCGGCAGCGAACGCGAAATGCGCGAGAGCCTTCGCACGAAGCTCGCTCCGCTTCCCGATTCGACCATTGTCTATCCCGGCCACGAAGGCTTGACGACAATCGGCATGGAGCGCCGTCGCGTCATCCAGGCTTTCTAGCGGGCTTAGACCTGGCGCATTCGTGTGATCGGAGGACCTTTTGAACGTCGAGCTTGGAACTTTTGTCGCGGGGCTTATGTCTGACCCCCTCATGCTTGCGGTGACCCTTCTCAATATCGGCGTCATCGTAGTGAACGGAGCAACCGATGCCCCGAACGCTATTGCAACAGTGGTTTCCACTCGCTCTATGAAACCGCGCCCCGCCATCGTCATGGCGGCCGTGTGCAATTTCCTAGGTTTGCTGGTGGTGTCGCTTTTCACGAGCGCCGTCGCCAACACCATCTTCAAAATGGTCGATTTCGGCGGAGACAACCAGGCGGCCCTTGCCGCCCTAGCTGCCGCGATGGTGGCCATCATCGTCTGGGGCGCGGCCGCCTGGTTTTTCGGTATACCCACGTCGCAGAGTCATTCGCTTATCGCCGGCTTGACGGGTGCGGCTATAGCCGCGGTCGGCAGCTTCGACGCCATCAACTGGAATGAGTGGATGAAGGTTATCTATGGAATCCTTCTTTCCACGTTTCTGGGTTTCGGCATGGGATGGCTTACTGCGCGCCTTATCGCGCGACTTTGCAGAAGAGCGCCGCGCAATAAGGCGAACCAGGTCTTTCATTGGGGCCAGATAATCGCCGGCGCAGGCGTCGCCTTTATGCACGGTGCTCAGGACGGACAGAAGTTCATGAGCATCTTCATGCTTGGCATTGCGCTTACCGCCGGATTAGGACAGCCCGCTGAATTAGCGCTTCCCGTATGGCTGATGGTGCTCTGTGCGGTCAACATGGGCCTTGGCACGGCGATCGGCGGAGAGAGAATCATCAAAAACGTCGCCATGAACATGGTGAAACTCGAGGTTTACCAAGGCTTCGCGGCGAGCCTTTCCGCCACGCTGTGCCTCATGCTGGCCACGTTTACCGGCATGCCGGTTTCTACCACGCATGTGAAGACTACGGCCATTATGGGCGTGGGGGCGGCCAAACGAAAAAGCGCCGTGAAGTGGCAGGTTGCCATTGATATGGTGAAAACCTGGGTTCTCACGTTTCCCGGGTGCGGTCTCATCGGCTTCTTAACAGCGGAATTGTTCCTCCTGTTCGTATAAGGGGTTGCGCTTCGTTCGAACTGCGTGTGCGCGAAGCGTTTTGGGGAAGGCACGGTTGTTGTCGTGCGATCGAGAAAGGGCAGCAATGTCTCTTAAGCAGAAATTCAACTATTTCGACGCGTTCGAAAAGCAGGCCGATCTGGCATGCCAGGAGGCGGAGCTTCTTATTGAAATCATCGAGAACTTCACCACGTCTGACACGCTTCTGCCTGACATCGAACGTGCTCACGAAATCGAGCATGCCGCCGACAAGGTCTGCCATAGCATCTTCCAGGCTGTCAGCGTTGACTTCATCACGCCGATCGACCGAGAAGACATCATCTCTCTGACGCAGAGCATGGACGATATTCTTGACTACATGGAAGCGACCATCCAACGTTTCTACATGTTCAATCTCGCTTCCATGCACCCGCGCGCTATCGATTTTGCGCGCCTGCTGCTTAAGAGCTGCGAAGCCCTGAAGGTTGCCATGGGGGAATTCAGGAACTTCAAGAATTCCAAGAAGCTTCCTGCCCTTATCGTGAAGGTTGGCGATGCGGAAGAGGAGGTGGATAGCCTCTTTTTCACGGCGATGCACGGTCTGTACAAGGAATCGCGAGAGGACGCTCTCGACATCTTCATCTGGGACAAGCTGTTCCAGCGCATGGAGAACACGGCGGATACGTGCGAGCGTGCATCCGACATTATGGACTCCATTATCATGAAGTACGCGTAAGGCGCTGCTTCGCTGGATATCTCGTACATGAGGTGCGCTTGAGGCCGCTGTTTCGAGGGATGGGTGCTTTTTCGAACGCGTTCAAAGCTGTCGCTGTTTTGCCGAATGGTTTCCGCTCGCGGTTTCTACCGTTGCAACAAATGCTCTACCGCCCAATCAAGCGCGACATCTCGTCGCGCTTTTTGATGGAGCATCCAGGTCTTTCCCGTAGCCGTAAGTTCTTCGAGAAGCTCTTTCTCTTTTCCGGGGGCAAGCTCTGTGAGCGTTGCGTCTATCTTGTCCTGGTCAACGGAAAGCCCTTGCTTGATGAATACAAGATCGAGCGCGATATCGGTTGAGAGTTCGTCGAAAGCTTCGTCATAAAGCTCGTCTTCGACTTCTTGGGGCTTTACGCGGTGGGCAATGCGGTACTCCCGATACGTCAGGCCTTTGTCGGCGAGGTATTGCTGGAACTGCTCTTTCTTCAAAGCGAGGGCTTTGTGCAGCAGCCGATCGGGTATAGTGCCGTTGACCCGTGCGCGAAGTGTTTCCTGCACGAGGGCTCGATCGGAAAGCGACGAGGTGCGACGCGCTCCGTCTTTTGCCGTTTTGGGACGCCTGCGGACAATGGGGGCTTCACAATCTATGTCCATTGAGGGAACGGGGTAGACGCGGGCATGGAAAGAGAAAGACTCCTGTTCGCGCAAGGGCGAGTTGCTTTCGAGCTCGGGTGCGCCCATGAATAAAGGCGCCGTTTTCTCGAGGGCCGTCTCTGAGGCGCGCGCCATAATGGTTTCTTCGAGAAACTTTTGTATCTCACGTGCGGTGAGAAGCTCCTCGGTACGTTGTCGCACACGGCTTTCGTCGCATTTGAGAATACGAGCCATGCGCTTCCATGCGCCGGCTGCAAGACTGTCCACTTCCTCCGCCTCGAGACGTACGTCTATTTCGAAAGGGGAGGTTTGCCCCTCCATTGCGCTTATTTCCACGGAAGCCTCCTTGCATGCGAAACGCTTCATTCGACCAGAAGATGCCCTCATTGTGTCATAGGGCGCCCGACGTTCTGGTCGCAATGATTGTGCGGGAGAAAAAGAACAGAGGGAAAGGGCGGAACATGCTTGCCGAAAGCGCCACGCGACTCGTTCATGCTGCGTGTCTGTTGAAAGTGCGGTATGCGGCAATCTGTCGGAGCATGCCACCGAAAGCGCATCGGGTGTTGTCTCCCTCGGGGAACGCCTGCCAAGGTGCGTCATACATGGCATCCATTGGAGTGCTTGTTGAGAGCGCATCGTGCGCCGCATCCATACTATTTAGGCGGTTTTTGCAGGGAAAATGCACGTTTTGCCTAGATAGTATGGATGCATTTCGGGTACTTGGGCGATCCTTGCGACAACAAGCCTGTGAACAGGGGTTTCATGTTTCGAAAAAAAACGCGGTCGACGATGTGCTTCGGAAATCCATACTATCTCGTATTCTCGTGCGTTTCGCGTGTCAAAAACCTACGAGATAGTATGGATGAACGTTGTTCAGTGGCCAGATGCTCGGGATCGGATAAAAGCGAGTCTTCGCGAAGACGCAAGGGAGGGGTTTTTCACGAGGGGTCTTGTGTGAGGGGTCTTGAATGGAGGGTAGGTCTTGCACGAAGGGGATTGCGCAAAGGGGCGTCTGGCGTGTGAAGGTTCGCTATGATGCGGCGCCGGTGCGTCGTTACGGCGTGGGCGCACCTCAGTATCGAGAGCGCGCCCACGCTGCGGAGGGTGGGTCTACGGTAGGAGGGTCGTCGTAGCCGGCAAATGCGCCGATGCGGGGCGAGCCAGCCGGCTGCGGCGACGGATGCGCTTGCGCGAAGCGCCGGCTGTCGCAGCGAAGGATACGCTTGCGAGAAACACCGGCTATTGCGGCGACGGATGCGCCCGTGCGGTGTCATGGGTGCTGTCGGCACCGCGCGGATGTCGCCCGAAAAATGCTTCGGTATTCGACGATGCTACTTCGCGGCCAGCGCCTTGCCGATCATACGTGCGAAGGTGACGGAGCGTCCGCAGCAGTTGCCAGTGGACATGTTCGGATACGTATGTGCGTAGTACGATCCCGAGTCGACGCCCGTGACATAAAGGCCTTCGACGGCTTCGCCTTCGTCGTTTACAGCCTGGAAGTTTTCGTTGATGGTGATGCCGTCCAGGGTGCACAGCATGTATCCGGAGGTGCGTACGCCGTAGAACGGAGCGGTACGAATGGCGGACAGACGGTGTGCGTCTTTGCCGAAGTCGAGGTCAACGCCGGCATCGAAGTTCTCGTTCTGTCGCTCGACCGTTGCCTTGAGTGCATCGGCGGGGATGCCCAGGCCTTCGGCGAGCTCCTCGATGGTGTCGGCGACGACAATGTATCCGTCGTCGATTAGGCCCTGGTTGAGGCCCTTGACGGCATCGAGCGTCATGTTGGTGGGAGCGCCGTTGTCAAATGGGAAGACGCGCGCGCATCCGTGGATGTCGAACTGCTCAAGATGCTGTTCGTAGTCCGAGTCCCAGATGTCGACAACGGTATGGTGCGGCTGTGTCAGCGTGGCGTTGAGAATGTAATCGTACGGTGCGGCTTCGTTGGTGAAGCGCTCGCCGTTGAGATTGACCTTCAGCCACGGATTCGAACCCATCCAGAACAAGGAGCCGACCGTGTCCGACCCGCCGAACTCATCGGGTTTTACAGCAACGCGGTCGAAGACCATCGCGGTGTGGACTTCGTCCATGTGCGCGCCCGCCCACAGGCACGCCTTGATGCCGTCGCCCGTGGTGCCGTCGATGGCGATGGAGAGGGAGTACTTGTCCATGGTCTGAGGCTGCAGGGCTTTGAGCATATCTTCATTGCGTGCATAGCCGCCCGTGCAGACCACTGTGCCCTTGCTTGCGTTGATTTTGATATAGCCGTCGGGTCCTTCGGCGATTGCGCCCGTTACCGCGCCGCTTTCATCCTGGACAAGCTTGATTATAGGGGTGTTGAAGCGGAATTCGACGCCCTTGGATTCCGCGTAATCGCCCAAGACGATTTTGCCGTTGACGACATCGGAAAGGCCGGCGAATTCGGCGTCGGCAGGCCAGCTGGGAATATGGCCGGTAGCCCAGTGTTTGTACAAATCATCTCGGCCGTCATTGTTTTCGTCCTGGTCGCTTACGTGCTGTTCGTGCTCGGCTCCTTTAGCTTTTCGAAAACCATCGAGTCCGTTTCGCCGTCGGTCGATGTCAAAGTGGTCGAAGAGAAAGGGGGCGATGGCGTTGAGGGGCCGCTGGAGGAGCGCTGTAGCAGGCTTGCCGAAGACGCATGTCTAACCGAGCGTGAACGGGAGGTGTTTCTGCTCTTGGCGCACGGGCGTAATGCTCGTTATATTCAGGAGACCCTGGTCGTTTCGTACAATACGGTGAAGACCCACGTTTCGCACGTGTACGCAAAGCTTGGAGTGCATTCGCATCAGGAGCTGATAGACCTTGTTGAATCGAAAGGATGAGCTCAGGAGCCGACGAATGGACCGTGGCGGACTTGTTGTGTCAACGTCGGTGGGCGTTTGTCGATGCCGTGTCTGTTCGCTTTTGCTTGGTGATTTGCGGTGTCGCGCTCGTGTCGCCCCTGTTCGACGCTTCCTCGGTGCCGTTTTTATGTAGCGGGGCAAAGCGCGCGAGCCTGCCCTCTCTGACTCGAAAAATGCACGAGCTCGCTCTTTCGGACTCGAAAAATGTACGAAGTGTATCAATATGCTCCGTGCGTCTCGGGATATAACTCATAAAAATAGACAAAGTATTGTTTTATGTGGAATAACGTGAGGGAAATTGTGCTGTGAGCTGCAGGCGCGCTGTAAATCGGGTACGTTTCGCGCATTTTGCGAGTTTCGTACGGCAGTTTGGTGCATTTTAATCTGCGTCTGAGCCTTTTCGGTGTGTTGACGGGGCGTGAACGGCGGTGGCAAGGGCGTGGACTATAATTCTCCGCATTATCCAGACGCGAAGGGACATTTCATGCTTTCATCTCACGATTCATCTTTCAATTTCGCGCCGGGCGCACAGACACACGGCTTTATCGTCCAATCAAGCGAACCCTTGTCGGAAATCGACGGGTTTGCGCATGTGATGAGGCACGAGAAAAGCGGCGCTCGGCTACTTTTCCTTCAGAATGAAGATGCCAATAAGGCATTTTCCATAGCGTTCAAAACACCGCCTGCGGATGACACGGGCGTCTTTCACATCTTGGAGCATTCGGTACTGTGCGGATCTGAGAAGTTTCCCGTTAAAGAGCCTTTCGTGGATTTGCTCAAAACGTCCATGCAGACGTTTCTCAATGCGTTGACGTTTCCCGATAAAACCATGTATCCGGTGGCCAGTACGAACGAACAGGACCTGATTAATCTCATCGACGTCTACATGGATGCGGTCTTGCATCCTGCAATCTATGGTAAGCGTGCCATCTTCGAGCAGGAAGGATGGCATTACGAGCTCGAAGAGGCCGAAGGCGAGGCCATCGCCGGCGCTGCCGCTTTCGAGGGTGAGACGGTCGCCGAGAATGGCGCGCCTGATAAGGTCGCCATAGAAAAAGACGCTTCAGGTGAGCGCCTGCGCTACAACGGCGTTGTTTTCAATGAAATGAAAGGTGCGCTATCCGATCCCGATAGCGTGCTCTACCACGCGGTGAACAGGGCTCTTTTCCCCGATACGTGCTACGCTTTCGAATCGGGCGGGCATCCGAGGGCCATCCCCCAGTTGACCTACGAGAGCTATCTGGACACCCATGCGCGTCATTATCGCTTGGATAATTCCTATATCGTGCTGTACGGAAATCTCGATGCCGACCGAATTCTGGGCTTTCTGGACGAAAACTATCTTTCGGTGTTCGAGCCGCGCAGTGATGCGGCGCCGAACGCCATTGGAATCCAGGAGCCGTGTGTGGCGCTCGACGAAACGGTTCGGATGGAGACCGCTCCCGAAAACGCGGGTGTCGGACTGGCCTATGTCGTGGGCGAGGCGCGCGATTTCGAGCGCGTGCTGGCATGCGACATCCTTCTTGATGCGCTGATGGGCGGCAACGAATCCCCTATCAAGCGCGCTATTCTCGACGCCGGTCTCGGCGGTGACGCCACGGCCTATCTTCTTGACTCGCAGGCGCAGCCTGTGGCGATGTTCCAGCTGCGCAATGCCAACGACGGCGCTGCGCGGCCGTTCATGGATCTTGTTGAATCCGAGGTTCGTCGCCTGGTTCGCGACGGCATTCCCCGAGATGTGCTTGAGGCGTCGCTTGCGCAGATGTCTTTTGACCTGCGCGAACGCGACCGCGGCATGGCTGACGGCGTGCCCTTGGCCATGAATGCGCTCGCGGGCTGGCTGTATGACGAAGATATGTCCACGACATACCTGCGCTACGAAGACGCGCTCGCCCATATGCGCGCCGGTCTTGAGGGGCGCTATTTCGAAGACGTGCTCGAATCGCTCGTATGCAAGAGCAACCATAAGGCCTTAGTCGAGCTTGTCCCCGAGAAAACCGAGGGCGATTCCGAAGAAGCCGCCGAACTTGCGACCAAGCTTGCAAAGATGGACGAAGCGGACAAACAAGAAATTCGCGACGAGGTGGCTGCGCTGCGCGTAATGCAGGAAAGCCCCGATGCCCCCGAAGCCGTCGAAACCCTTCCGCGTCTGCACGTGAGCGACATAGGCCCCGCGAGTCCTGACCCCGAGATGCAGGTTTTTGCGGAGGGGCCCATCACGTGTCTGTTCCACAACGTGCCCACGCGCAAGATAAGCTACCTTTACCTATATTTCGGTATCGACGACCTTGCGTGGGAGGACGTACCGTACCTGAGCGTGCTTGGCATGCTTCTTTCGCGCCTCGATACCGAGCGCCATACTGCGGCCGATCTGGATGTCCTTATGCGCTTGCACCTGGGATCTCTGCGCTTTTTTGCCGATGCGTTCATCGACGATGCCGACCCTTCGAGGGTGTCGCTCAAGATGACCGTCGCCACCAGCGCGCTTTCGGAAGAGCTCGAGCAGATGGCGTGCATCCCGCGCGAAATCTGGGAAACCACAAAGTTCGATGACGCCGACAAGATTCGCGATATCTTGGTGCAGCGCCGCATTGCCATGGAGCAGTCGTTTGCCAACGAAGGCCACGTGCGCGCGATGAACAGGCTTTCCTCGTACGAATTCAAATCGGGGGTTTTGAAAGAGGCCATGGGGGGCGTGGATTTCTACCGCTTCCTGTGCGATTTGATCGACAACTTCGACGAACGTTTCGACGCGTTGCAATCGCGTTTGCGAGACGTGTGCTCGCGTGTTTTCACGAAGCGCGATGTGGTGGCGAGCTTTACGGGGTTGGAGGCTGGCAGGGAGATTTTCTTCCGTATGGCGGGTGATTTCGGCCTGCCCGGAGAGGCGAGGGCGTTCGACGGCAAGTCCTCCGCCCCCGCTTTTGGCGAGAAGATTCCCGATCCCGTAATGAGGCGCGAGGCGTTCATCGTGCCGAGCGACGTGTGCTATGTCGCCAAGGGCTCCGACGTAGGAGCTCTTGGGGCGTACGCGGGCGAGTGGCAGGTGCTCGCAAGCGCACTTTCGTTCGACTACCTGTGGAATGAGGTGCGCGTGAAAGGCGGCGCGTACGGCGTGGGCTTCCGTCGTACGCCCGAAGGCTTCGGACGGTTCTACTCCTTCCGCGATCCAGCGGTCGACCCGACCATCGAACGTTTCGACGCGGCGGGTTCGTGGCTTGCGTCGTTTGACCCGAGCGAAGAAGAGATGGAGGGCTACATCGTAAGCACGGTGGCATCACACGATGCTCCGGCGAAGCCGAGGCAGGTCGCCCGGCGCCAGGATGCCCAGTTCTTCTGCGAAAAGCCCGTGGGCTACCGCGAGCGGCTGCGGGCGGAAAAGCTGGCCACAACGCCGGAAAAGCTGCGTGCGTGCTCTGCGGTGCTCGACGAAGTTGCCCGACGTGGCAGCGTCTGCGTCTTCGGTGGGGAAGAGGTCGTGCGCGCTTCGGCGGAGGAATTCGACGTTATCGAATTGATGTAGGCTAAGACTGTTTGTAGAAAGGGGCGCAATCGCTGCGCCCCTTTCTACGTTGCGGGTTCACGAAGTGCTTGCAGGTCTGTGGCGTAGCGGCAAGCCGCAGGCGCTCCTGCGCGTTCGGGGGTCCTTTGGTGCGCATCCTGCCCGGCGGGCATGCCATGCGCCGCGTCTTGCGTTGAAAGCGTGGCGCGTAGCGCGTATTCTCATCAGACTTCCCACGCAAGGTGCTACAATGTTGCGTTACGAATAACGCCACGTCGCAAAGGATGTCCATGCCTTACAATGCACCCGAGGGAACTGCCGACATGCTTCCCGCCGTCGCGCGCCTGTGGCGCTCAACGACGGAAACCGCGGCAAAGCTTTTTGCTGCGTATGGCTACGAGCCCATCGATACGCCTATCTTCGAGATGACCGAAGTGTTTACGCGCGGCATCGGCGAAGCGACCGATGTCGTGGGCAAAGAAATGTTCACTGTTCGCAGCGGCGAAAACTACAAACGCGCGCTTGCTGCCGGCTCCGACGAGGGCTTGAAGTCCAAGCAGAAGCTTTCTCTTCGCCCCGAAGGTACGGCCGGTGTGGTTCGTGCGGTGGTTCAGCATAATCTGGTCGAGCAGGGAGCGGCTCCGGCGAAGCTCTTCTATGCTGGTCCGATGTTTCGCGCGGAACGTCCCCAGAAAGGACGCCTGCGCCAATTCCATCAGATAGGCGTCGAATGCCTGGGCGCAACCGAACCCACGGCTGACGCTGAGATGATTATCATGCTCATGCGCTTCTACGAAGCCATGGGTGTACCTCGTCAGAATATGCGCCTGCTCATTAATTCCATGGGCGACGACGCATGTCGTCCTGCATATCGCGAAAGCGTGCGACAGTTCATTCTCGACCATGAGGACGAAATGTGCGAAGAGTGTCGTCGTCGTGCGGAAACCAACCCGCTGCGTGCGTTCGACTGCAAGAACGAAACGTGCTCCCACGTCATGGAGGCCGCCCCGAAGATCACCGACAATCTGTGCGACGATTGCCGAACCCATTACGAAGCGGTCAAGGCTCTGCTTGACGCTGCGGGCATTTCCTACATCGAAGATCCTACACTGGTGCGCGGTCTCGACTATTACACGCGTACGGTTTTCGAAGTCCAAGTTACCGAAGGCATGGGCTCTCAGAGCGCCATCGGCGGCGGTGGTCGCTATGACAAGCTTGCCGAATCCGTGGGAGGTCGTCCTACTCCGGGTCTCGGTTTCGCGCTCGGTTTCGAACGCATGGTTCTTGCGCTTGAGGCCGCCGGCGCTTTGGGCGAAAGCGCGAAACGCGTTGACGGATACGTCGCCTGCGTGGACAATTCTGTTCGCGCGGCTGCTTTTGACCTGGTGTGCGCCGCTCGCGACGCTGGGCTTTGCGTCGAGATGGACCATCAGGGAAAGAGCTTGAAAAGCCAGTTCAAAATGGCCGACAAAGTCAATGCCCGCGTTGTGATCGTGCTCGGTCCCGACGAGCTTTCCCAAGGCAAGGCGCGTATTCGCAACATGCGCAGTCATGCCGAGAAACTGGTCGATATTGCTGCGGCGAAACGTCTGCTTTCCCAATTCGGCGGGCAGCGTGTAGGGGGCGCATCGTCTCCCATAAACATCGATACTGTGTTCTCGCTTGAGAATGACGATAAGGAGTAAGAGAGCAAATGACCGATTACTTGAACGATTACTGCATGCATGACCACACCTGCGGCCAGCTGCGTGCATCCGATGTGGATTCCCAGGTTACGCTGACCGGCTGGGTGTGGCACAACCGCGACCATGGCGGACTCATCTTCGTTGACTTGCGCGATCGCGAGGGTTACACCCAGGTCGTTATCGACCCCGATTGCGTCAGCGCCGAAGACTTCGCCGTTGCTGAGCATCTTGGTCGTGAGTATGTCGTCGAAATCGTCGGCAAGGTGCGCGCTCGTGCAGAGGGCACGGTCAATCCCAATATGGCAACTGGCGAAATCGAGGTTTTGGCAACGTCTGTCAAGGTGCTCAACACCTCCGTTACTCCGCCGTTCTCCATCGAAGACGGCATTGAGACCGATGAGACCACTCGCATGAAGTGGCGCTATATGGATCTTCGTCGTCCCGAGATGTTTAACGCCATCAAGCTTCGCCATACCGTGGCGCAGGCTATGCGATCCGCGCTGAATGATCGCGGCTTTATCGAGGTCGAGACCCCTATTCTCGCGAACTCCACTCCCGAGGGCGCACGTGACTACATTGTTCCTTCTCGTCCGAACCCGGGTAAATTCTACGCGCTTCCGCAGAGCCCGCAGCAGTTCAAGCAGATGCTGATGTGCGGCGGCATCGAGCGCTACTATCAGATCGCCCGCTGCTTCCGCGACGAGGACCTGCGCGCCGATCGCCAGCCCGAGTTCACCCAGGTGGACATTGAGATGTCCTTCGTTCAGGGCGAAGACGTTATGGACATGATGGAAGGCGTCATGAGCGAAGTGCTGGCCGCTGCCGGCGTTGAACACGAATTCCCGCTGCAGCGTATGCAGTACGCAGACGCCATGGAATACTACGGCTGCGACCGTCCCGACGTTCGCTTCGATATGAAGCTCGTCAACCTGACCGAGATCGTGCGCGGCTGCGGCTTCGGCGTATTCGCCAAGGCCGTGGAGGCCGGCGGTGTGGTCAAGGCCATCAACGCCAAGGGCGCGGGTGACTGGAGCCGCGGCGATATCGACAAGCTGGCCAACATCGCCGCCGCTAACGGCGCGAAGGGCATGGCGTGGATCGCCTATACCACCGACGGTGCCGAGAAGAGCCCCATCATCAAGTTCTTCGACGACGAGACCTATGCCAAGATGAAAGAGGCTTTGAACGTGGAGCCTGGCGATTTGGTGCTTTTCGCCGCCGACACCGCCGATGTGGCTAACGCCGTGCTGTCCGCTTTGCGCCTGCATATGGCAGAGGCTCTCAATATCCCGCGCGAAGGCCATGCGCTTCTGTGGGTCGTCAACTTCCCCATGTTCCGCTACGACGAGGAAGAGAAGAAGTACGCTGCTGAGCATCATCCGTTCACCATGGTTCCTCCCGAGGAGCAGCACAAGATCGAAGAGGCTCCGCTTGAGTGCGGCAGCTATTCCTACGACTTGGTCATGGACGGCTTCGAGTGCGGCGGCGGTACCATCCGTATCCACACCGCCGAGCTGCAGCGTCGCATTCTTCGTGTGTGCGGCCTGACCGACGAGCAGATTGACGAAAAGTTCGGCCACCTCATCCACGCCCTCGAACTGGGCGCTCCTCCGCACGGCGGCATCGCGCTCGGCCTCGACCGACTGGTCATGCTACTTGCGGGCAAGCAGTCTATTCGCGATGTCATCGCGTTCCCGAAGACGTCTTCGGCATCCGACCCCATGACGGGCGCTCCGAACGAGGTTACGAGCCGCCAGCTCAAGGAAGTAGCGCTGCGTACGCTCTAAAAGCAATGCTGCGTGTGTCCTGGCTTGCCGGTTCAAAAGGTGGCAACGGACGCATCTCAAGGATCCTTTGAATATGATTGAGGACGTTGGCTCAGGTCAGCGTCCTTTTTCTATGTTGTCGAAATCAGAAAAGCCGCCTGCACGAATCGCAAGGTGTGGGTGCGATTCAAAGCGAGGCGGCTTCGACTAAGGAGGCTAGGGAATTCGATACCGCAGCCTGCGGCATGTGCGCGGTTGCGAAAAAGGCGGTTGCTGCCCGATCCTTCGGCCCTGCGGTTGGAGGGAGGGTGAAATGCGGGGCCGAAGGCACGGCTGTCGGTATCGGAGGAGGGTGGTTGCGGTGCGTTTGCCGAGGTTACGGCATGACGGCCATAAGCAGACCAAGACCGATGAGGGCAAGGCCCGGGCCGGGCAGGATAAGAAGCGGTACGCCGATGAGCGCTATGCCCAAGCCAAGGAGGCGTCTGCCAAGATGGAGGCTTCTTTTCGGCATGGCCGCCGCGCCTGATGCGCTTGCGAAGGGTTTCTGCCCAACGAAGCCGGCGGGGATGGCAGTCTTGCTCCCGTCCTTCTCAATGACGTATGCCTCAACTGTCTGTGCGTTGTTCGTGCTCATTGCGGTGCCTTTCTCTGCATGAATGCACTATGGCATAAGAGGAAGGCCTTCTTAGGTGTCGTGTGCGTTTCGTCATTGTGGCGTCACGCGTGCGTTTCCGTGCCGTAAGCAGTCCTCCTTTGTATCGTCATAATTGACTTCGATTGTCATGTGGCTGCGGCGAATATCGGTTTATGACGGAGCGAGATGGTTTTGCGTCTGTGCTCGCAGAGGTCGCCGCCCTTTGGCGCTTTCGGCGTTTATCTCCAGTGCCACGAGGGCAGGACGCTTTGTGCGCCGATTTCGAAATGACGTTTCACGATGCCGAGGTCTATGGCGGTGCAAGGGCCGCCAAGCGATGATATGTGCACGGTTTTTTCGTTCAGCTCGATGAGGAAACGCTGTCGGTTCATAGCGGTCGGTGCAAGCTGTGCGGCACGGGCTCCTGCGATGAACCAGCCAGGTGCAGGATTCTCGTCGCAGCGGCAGAGCTTCTCGAGCGATTTGGTGACGTGGGGTTTTCCTTGATTGGCGCCGTATCCAATCGCTAGGACGCAAGGACACGTTTCGTCGGGTCCTATACGTGCCTTCAGATGCTTTTTGCGATACGTTAACGCCACCCAGCAACTGTTCAGACCGGCCCGCTGCGCTTCGAGCGCGATGAGCTCGCCATAGTAGCCTATCTTCTCCTCGAGACCGTCTTCTTGTCGCCCGACGAAAGCGATGCAATCACGTACGCCTTTGAACATGCCGTATGAGGCGAGCCGCGAGAAGGCGGAGGGACATTCTCTGACCAATTGGAAGCGAAGACTCCCTTCGGCGTTGCATCGTGCGATGACCGCCTCGAGGTGTGCGACAGCTTCATGTGAAAGAGGCTTGTCTCGATAACTTCGCACGGCATGGCGCTCTTCAATTGCTTGCATCAGGTCCATCGATGTTCCTTTCCTTCCCGAAGGTGAGCATCCTCTGACATGTTTCTTTCGAGGCTTCTTCTTCAACGAAGCGATACGCTTTCCAAGCAAGCTGTGAAAGGATTTTCCACGGCTTCGTATTTTCGTTCGGATGATAAATTTGTACGGTTCCGATACGCTCTACCGATACAATGCCTGCCTTTTTCATGATGCTGAGATGATGAGATACGGTCGGCTTCGAAAGGCCGACGTGCTCGGCGATTTCATACGTTCTCAAGCCGCCCCAGTTACGAAGAAGGTCAAGGAAAATAGCCTGTCGGTTTTCGTTTCCCAAGGCAGAAAGCAACGCTGAGCAGGCAGAGAATTCCTCGCCAAGAAGGACCATATGCTGTGCCATTTGGGACCTGCCGTTTGCTTCGTCCGATTTGCATGCGGATGAATCATGCGCTTGCTTGTGCGGGGGTTTCCCATCATGTGACAGGTAAGTCGGTTCTCCATGGTTCCGTCTCCGTTTCCGATGCTGCGGATACGGGGGATTGTAGGGCGCAGACGCCGTTTCGTCAGCATTGAGAAAGAAAATCGATTCGAGGCGTCTTTCGCGCCCTCCCTTCATTTCGGGTGTCATTTGATATGGGTTTTGCAAAGGCTCTTTTTGTCCGCGCTATACTAGTGGGGTTTTGCAAAGAGGAAGGAAACCATGCTGTCTATCGGATGTCATCTGTCATCGTCAAAGGGGTTCGCAGCCATGGGAAATGCTGCCTCTTCCATCGGGGCGAATACGTTTGCGTTCTTCACGCGCAACCCAAGGGGCGGTGCGGCGAAGGCAATCGATCCGGCGGATGCGGAGGCGTTGCGCGCGCATATGGAGGTGGAAGGGTTTGCCAAGCTCGTCGCGCATGCGCCGTATACCCTGAATTGTTGTTCGGATAAACCTCATGCACGACAGTTTGCCCGCCAGGCAATGGCGGAAGACCTGCGGCGCATGGAGTTTCTGCCGAACAATTACTACAACTTCCACCCTGGAAGTCATGTGAAGCAGGGCGCCGAAGCGGGTATTTCCATGATCGCCGAAGTGCTCAATGACGTTCTTGCCCCCGATCAGAGCACGGTTGTGCTGCTTGAGACCATGGCTGGCAAAGGTACCGAGGTCGGTCGCACGTTCGAGGAGCTTGCTGCCATCATTGACCGCGTTGAGCTTTCGGACCACATGGGCATATGCCTAGATACCTGCCATGTGCACGATGCCGGATATGACGTTGTCAACGACCTTGATGGGGTGCTCGAGGAATTCGACCGGGTTTTGGGCATTGAGCGTCTTCGTGCAGTTCATATCAACGACAGCAAGAACCCGTGCGGCGCGCACAAAGACCGCCATGAAGTGATAGGAAAAGGCTATATCGGTCTTGAGGCGTTCGAGCGCATTGTGAACCATCCCGCCCTGAGTGCATTGCCCTTTATTCTAGAAACGCCCAACGAACTGCCTGGGTATGCTGAAGAGATAGAGCTCTTGCGCGGGTTCTCGAAGTCTTGTTCGTAAAGGAAACGCAAGATGAACTACGGAGTAATCGACGTCGGGTCGAACACGGTGCGTTTATGCGTCTACGATGTGTCGGCCGACGGGAAGAAGTTCAAGACCATCATGAACCGCAAGACCATGGCCGGGCTTGCATCGTATGTGCGCGATGGAAAAATCAGCGAAGAGGGCATCGCCGTCGCTGCGGAAAGCATAGGCAAATGCCTCAAGCGTGCGAGCTATTTGAAACCGGTGCGCGTCGACGTGTTCGCAACGGCGGTGTTGCGCAATATATCGAACAGCGCCCAGGCGATTGCGGCCATCGAGTCCGAGGCGCATTGCTCGATTGTGCTGCTTTCGGAAGAAGACGAGGCTCATCTGGGGTTTGTCGGAGCATCTTCCCGAGATGCGATGGAAAATGGCGTGCTGATTGATATCGGGGGAGGCTCTTCCGAGGTCACGCTCATCGTGAACAGCAACGACGTGATGCGTGCAAGCCTGCCTGTGGGTTCGCTTTCGTCCTATAAAAGCCACGTGTCGGATATCCTTCCGACGGAAGAGGAATTCTCATCCATTCGGCGTGCGGTGCGAGACCTTTTAGATGCCGATGCTCACGGCATGTCCGAGCACCGGGTTCGTCGCCTGTTCGGCATCGGCGGAAGTATCCGTGCACTTGCTGGAGTGAACGCACGGATGCTTGACGATGCCTCCGAGCGGGACATGACGCACGAAGACGTGGACAGGCTCGTGTGCGACCTTTTCGAAAGACGGCGTGCGTTCTTGGACGCGGTTCTGCACGTTTCGCCGGAGCGCGTGCACACGATTGCGTGCGGCCTGTCCATTCTTGTCGAGCTTTTCGACGACTTCGACGCCAGCACGCTGCATGTATGCGCGAATGGCGTACGCGAAGGATATCTGATCGACCGCATGTTGAAAACGTGCACTAACGCCCGGAAGGGTCTGCCGACTCATGTAGGCAGGGCGAATGGCACCGCATAAGCGCTTGCAATCTTTGCCGCAGAGTGAAAGAAAGGGACCCGATGGGGATCCCTTTCTTGCAAATGAGCCTCTGTTTTTAGCGGGAAACTACCCTTCGATCGAGATGAGCTTCTTGGCGTCTTCGGGGGCGGGAAGTTCCTTCTTCGGAACGACAATGCGCAAGATGCCGTCTTCGAACTTTGCGCGAATATCGTCTTCCGAAATTTCTTCGCCTACATAGAAGCTGCGACGGCAGCTGCCGGTGAAGCGCTCTTTGCGAAGGTAGGTGCCGTTTTCCGACTTTTCTTCGGTTTCGGATTCAGTACTTGCCTGAATGGTGAGATAGCCGTCTTGCAGCTCGGCGTGGACGTTTTCCTTCTTGAAGCCCGGAAGGTCGATATCGAACTCATAAGCCTTTTCGGTCTCCTTGATATCGGTCTTCATCATGGAAGGCATGGCTTGCTTCGGCTGCGGACGGCTGCCGAACGCATCGAAGGGGTCGCTCAGAAAATCGGCGAAGAAATCGTTCTTACGTGCGGGAACCAACATCATGGTCATCTCCTGTCTATGCGGCGGATGCCATCTCGTAGGGTTCTTCGTTGCGGGATGTGCTCTGCATTCGCTCGACTTGCTTGATTACGCTTCACACTATAAGCCCGTTGTTAGCACTCTGCAAGCGAGAGTGCTAAAACGCCACCGTATCGTTACTTTTGCGGGGCCGTACGGAAAGAAGCCGTCATGCTGCTTGCGTTTCCGTCTGCCGACTCTCGCATTCCGCAGTGGTTCCTGATACTTTCTTGTGGTAAAGTGACCGCCATACGAAAAGCGGCATGGCGTATTGTCGTTTTGCATGCAGGCTGTGCGCGGTTCATCGGCGCAATTCGGTCCGAAAGGAGTTGTAATGAACCAGACGTTTTCTATGTTCGTGACTACTGCTTCTTCTCGGGCATGGTGGTGGCGTAGCTCGTAATCACTCGGTCGATCGAGAGCTTTCGTCACGCAAAAAACGTGGAATAAAAGGCTCCGGGCGACCGGAGCCTTTTCTTATGGAGTCATTGAGGCACGCCCTCTTTCGGGTTTTTTGGAAGGAAAAACGTATGGCAACCTCTACCTCATCGCGCGATTCGTTCACTTCGCGTACGGCGTTTATCATCGCTTGTATCGGCTCGGCCGTGGGCATGAGTGCCATTTGGCTGTTCCCATATCGTGTCGCCGAAATGGGCGGCGCCGCGTTTCTCATCCCATACCTTATCTTCGTCGTTTTGCTTGGCCTGACGGGTGTTATCGGGGAGATGGCGTTTGGGCGAGCCATGGGCACAGGTCCCATGGGTGCATTTTCAAAGGCGCTTGAAAAGCGCGGGGTCAAGCATGCCGGTCCCTTGGGCAAGGCTATCGGCGCCATTCCTACGCTTGGTTCGCTTGGTATCGCCATCGGGTATTCCGTGGTTCTGGGCTGGTTTTTGAAGTATCTGCTTGCGTCGGGCACGGGTTCTCTTCTGCAAGTTCCTGACATGGGCGCATACTTTGGCGGTTTGGCGAGCGATTTCGGCAGCGTTGGGTATCACGTGGCGGCTCTTGTTGTCACGTTCGCAGTCATGCTGCTGGGCGTTTCGCGCGGCATCGAGCGTCTGAACAAGATTATGATGCCCCTCTTTTTCGTGCTGTTCGTCATCATGCTCGTTCGCGTGGCCATGCTTCCCGGCGCGCTTGAGGGCTATAAGTACCTTTTCGTTCCCGATTGGAGCGCTCTTGCCAATCCGCAGACGTGGGTGTTCGCGCTTGGCCAGGCGTTCTTCGGCCTTTCTCTTGCGGGCAGCGGAACGCTTGTTTACGGCAGCTATCTGAAGAAAGACGTCGATGTGGTGTCTTCCGCGAAAAACGTCGTGGTCTTTTCCACGTTGGCGGCGGTGCTTTCCGCCATGATTGTGGTGCCTGCGGTGTTCGCTTTCGGCCTGGATACGCAGTCCGGCCCCCCGTTGATGTTCATTGCGCTTCCCCAGGTGTTCCAGGAAATGCCTGCGGGCGGCATTTTCTGCTTCGTCTTCTTTTTGGCGGTTGCCTGCGCGGCCATAACGAGTCTGGTGAATTTGTTCGAAACCCCTATTGAGGCGCTGCAGGAACAGCTGCATCTGCCGCGTTGGGGGGCGGTTGTCATCGTCGCGGCCGTTGCGTTCGGCGTGGGCGTGTTCATCGAGAGCGGAGACGCGGTAAGTGCTTGGATGGATGCGGTGTCCATCTACGCCATTCCGCTGGGCGCGCTGCTTGCGGCCATCATGTTCTTCTGGGTGTGCCCGAAGCACTTTGCGAAGGAGCAGGCGCAGATTGGTCGAGAGAAGAAGATTGGCGCATGGTTCGAGCCCATGACGAAGTACCTTTTCGTCGGCATTACCGCCGTGGTTATTGTGCTGGGGATCTTCTATGGCGGTATCGGATAGCCTCTGCTTTTCATGCGGTTGATTGGGGAAGCGACGGCCTTCGGGTCGTCGCTTCTTTGCATTCTTGAAGAATGCGTTCTCGTATTCGGCCCAAAGACCGAATACAGAGGTTTCTGCCTTTCAATTCTCGAATAGCCCCTGAAAGAATGGTATTTATGCAGGCTTTTTGGCATAATATGCCACATTTCGACTAGTAATTTTCCGGATGGTTTTTCGAGGGGAATATGATGGGAGAAAACACTCGCTTTCCTTTCGCCCGCACGCGTTGCGGCGAATCTCGCACGATGCGTCCGCACGGCCTGATCGACCGGCCCGCGTCGCCGATGTCGGGGGGGGGTCGCCAATGAGGCCTTTGCTCGATGGCAGGCGTCGCATGACCGCCGGCAGCGGCGCCAAGGCCTCTCGCCGAAGCGGAAGCGGGCTTTTGAACCGGGTGCTTGCGACGGCCGTGTCGTGCGCGCTTGTTTCCACGATGGCGCTCCCCCAAATCGCCTACGCGAATCCCTTCGAGGACGCCGCCAACGCGGTCGTGGATTTCTTCACGGGCGGTTCGACGTCCGAGGCGCCCTCTCCGCTTTCCGTGGATGACCCGAGCAATCTTGTCAGCGACACGCGCAGCCCCGCCAACGCGTCGCTCAATTTGTTCGACTATTGGATTTCCGACGAGAACGCTGTTGATAAGAATGACCCGTCAGGTTGGGAGAACATGGGCATCAACGAGGGCAAGCAATTGCGCTTCAGCGATGCCGGCCGGTACGACCGCCCCGATACCGGCTCGATCAATGGCTGGACAGGGAAAAGCGGAAAGCCATTGACGGGCATTGTCCAGAACAGGCTGGATGCAAACGGATACCCCGTGCTTGAACCGGGAAATCTCTATCAGGCCCATTCGTATCAGGGGCAGAAAAACCTTGTGACCGATGCGCAGTCGCTTGCGTACCTGTTTGACGAGACGAATATGTTCGGCAAACGAGCCTACCGCGACGTGCGCGGCATGGTGCAGTATGAAAACGGCTATTACGTTTACGACAGCAGTAAAAATTACGCCGCCTATAATAGGGATACGGGAAATCTCTCGCTTTACAAACAGCCTGCGGTATCGAACGATTCCGGTTCGATCGTGGGCCAGTTCTTTCCCTTCGATCCCGGTTCCGAAGTCTTCGAGGAACGCGACGGTGCTATTGTTCCCAAGAATATAAAATCCACCACGGAAGGCATGAATCATTATTTCGGCGCTGAATTGACGGCTAACTTCGTGCAGTTGCCGGGCGGTGTTTCCGGCGGCGATCACGTCGTGTTCAATTTCGCAGGCGACGACGACGTATGGGTGTTTGTCGATGGCGTTTTGGTGGGCGATGTCGGCGGCGTTCATGGCGCCGCGTCGCTTTCAATCGACTTCGCGACGGGCGAAGTGGTGGTGAAGGACAACAGGAAGAACCCGCCGCAAACCTACGAGCCCATGACGACGACGATTCGCCAGTGCTATGAAACGGCTCTCGGCGTCGATGCGGCACAGGGATACTTGCAAGAAGGAACCGAGACCCTCAAAGACGGATCGTTCCATACGCTGAAATTCTTCTATCTTGAGCGCGGTAATACCGATTCGAACATGGCGCTCACGTTCAATCTTCCTGAAATAGCGGAAAGTAAAATAGAGAAAGACGACCAAGACGGCAACAAGGTCGCAGGCGCCCAGTTCGAGCTGTGGCGTGCCGTCGATGACGGAAACGGCGGATATCTGCAGACGGGAAGCGATCCCATCTCGACGGCACAGACCGATGCGAACGGTTCGTTCACGCTTATGACGCCGGATGGGTCGAGGCCGCTTGATTTTTCCGAGCTTGCAAGCAAGGGCGTCGACCGTTTCATTCTGCGCGAGACAGCGGCGCCGGAGGGGTATCGCACGAGTCTCGATGCCCATCTGCGCTACGTGCCGAGCAAAGGTGATGGGTTGAACGGGTTCCTTGTGTCCGACAACTGTTTCGATTCGGGCGTTTATGCGCGTCCCAATCAAATAACCAAGGTCAATGCGACGGGCAAAGTCAGAACAGCCGACGAGGCGGGCAAGCCTGAACAGGAATTCACGGTTGACGAGAACGTGACCGTGTTTGCCGTGCTGTACAAATACGACCGGAGCAATACCAAGCAATGGTATTCGGTGAGCGGGTCTCGCGATAGCTGGGTCGTTTCCGACAAACCCGCCGGCAGCATAGCGGACTTGAATGCCCTGTGCGCAAACGGCTCTGCCCACATGTTCGAACTTGATGGCGACTCTTACGCGGTGAACCTTGGTGAGCTGCCGGGAAATCCCCTAGATTATAAATTCATGGCCGCGCCCGATGACGACCATGCGAATTATTCGATAGGCTACTACCTGACCACCATGCCTCGCGACCAGCTGAAGAAAGAGGTTGCGGCCGGCAAGAACCCCCTTAACGAAAACAATACGTTCTGGCTCGATTCTTCGGGAAAGAAGGGCAACTTCATCCGCGACAGCTACAGCACGCTTCACGTGACCGACATTGCATCGGGCATCACGGTGCAGAAGGTGGACGACGATATGGCTCCCGTCAACGGCGCGACGTTTGCCTTATATTCCGCCGAACAAATGAACGAAGATGCCACGGCGCCTCTTGTGGGGCAAATTCCCGTGGCCAAAGACGTCACCTCGAATATGCTCGATGTCGATTCGGTGCATATGGACGGTGCCGTGCGTTTCTCGAAACTTGCCTACGGCACGTATTACCTGGTCGAGGAGGATGTGCCCGAAGGCTATGTCAAAAACGAAAAGCCCGTGCGCGTGATCTGCGACCGTATGGGGTCGTTTGCGGACGCCGGTTCAGAAGCCGACGGCATCGAGGTGCTTGCCGGCGTTGGGTCGCTGGTCGATGCCATGAGCCTTTTCGGCAGCAATGACCAGATCGAAGTGACGCTGCATGACGTGATCGCCAAGAAGTACGTCGCCAATTGCGTGCCTGATTCTTCTGACGCGAGTGCGAACGAATATGTCATACAGTCGTGGGAGCCTGCGATGAAAGACCAGGCTGCTCCCGATTTGCATTTGCGCTATAACGACATGAGCCATGGGCATGACTACGTTCCCAACGATGAAAAAGCAGACCCTCCTGCGTCGGCGTATTTCACGACCGATACGGCCATGATCGGCGCGGCTGTGTTCCAGGATCCCGATCCTGCGTCCGATAAGCACGGCATGGGGACATGGGAAAACCTTGGAGGGAAGGATCTCACCAATCTGTTCACCGGATCGACGGTGGTGCGCGTCACCAACGAGCGTGTGGCGTCGCTTGAAGTGAGCAAACGCGTTGAAATCCCCGAGGGTCTTCTGGGGCCGGAAAACATCGCCGATAAAGATTTTACGTTCACGTTCTCCTTCTCTAAAGACGGCGCGCCTTTGCAGGGAGATTTCACCGCTCGCGTGTTCAAGGCATCCGAGCCGAACGGTTCTTTGCAGCAGGTGGGCGAGGATTTCAAAATACATGATGGTTCTACGCATACTCTCAAAGACGGGGAGACCATAAGAGTGTACGGCCTGCCTGATGGCGCGTCGTACAAGGTGGAAGAGCTCGCGTCATCCATGCCTCCCGGATTCGTGCAAATTGCGCCGCATGATCAAAACGATGCGCCCGAAAGCGCCGAGGGCACGATTGTCTCGGGTTCTACGGAGCAGCGTTTGTTCGTGAACTCCTATAATCCTATTCCTGCGCAGATCGCTCCCGCTCAGCTCGGGGTCGAGAAGACCTTCGGTTCTTCGGACGGGAAAAATCCCTGGGAGACCGCCCCCAAGGCGTCGTTCACGTTCGTTTTGCAGCAATTGACGACGGATGCCCCTATGCCCGATGGGTCGCAGCCCGGCCCGAGCGGCGCGCTGGAGAAATCCATCGTGATCGACGCTTCGGACAAGGGCAACGCATATCGCGAGTTCTTCGACCCCGTTCGCTTTACCAAGCAGGGGACGTATTACTATGCCGTGTTCGAGCGCACGCCGAATGCCGACGACCGCATTCCCGGCGTGTCCTATTCCGATGCTGCATTCATCGTGTCGGTGGAAGTGACCGACGATAGAAACGGGGCGCTTTCTGCCAAGGTGGCCGCCGTGCAGACCGACGACGATGCCGGTCAGGAAATCGCGCCGACGCCGGTTGACCCGCAGCCGAACGGGTCGATCGTTCTCGGATTCGAAAACTCTTTGAGCCGCACGTCTGTTTCCATGGGACCTCTTGCGTCGAAGGTTCTGACGGGTCGCGATTTCAGCTCGGATCAGACAGGTGAGTTTGTCTTTAGGATGAAGCCCGTGGGAGAGCATGCGGCGGACCAGCCTATGCCTGAAGGTTCGACGGGCGCCGGTGCCGATCGCGTCATGGAGGTTCGCAACAGCGGCGCTTCGATCGGCTTCGGCCGTTCTCTCTACGAGCATGGCGATCTTGACAAGGCTCCGTATTATTACGAGCTTTGGGAAGAGGCTCCCGCCGATGCCGTTAATGTCCAGGGCGTTACGTGGGGGCAGGCCACTCCTGAGCAGAAAGAGGCGGGAGGCTTCAAGAAAGACGGCGTTACCTATGACAGCCGCCATTTCGTGGCGAAGGTCTCGCTGGGCACCTCGGGTGACAAAAACGAGTTCATGACGGCGAAAATCGAATATTTCCAGGGTTCGTGGCAGGGCTCTCCCGACGGGCTGACGCCTGTTCCTCCCACGGAATCGGGCGCTGCCGATAAGGTTCTTTTCGAGAACGCCTACGAAGCAGAGGGAAGCTTCGCGGGCATCCAAGTGGCCAAAGAGCTTTTGGGCCGCGATATGAAGGCCGATGAATTCCGCTTCTCCATCGAGGGCGTTGACGAGGCGTCTTCTGCCAAGCTTGCCGAAGGCGACAAGTCCTTCGGCGTCGCCGATACGCCGAAAAACACCATGTGCAAAATGGGGCCGAAGCTGGCGCTTTCATTCACGCAGGCCGATGCAGGTAAATCGTACTCCTTCATGGTGTCCGAAAATCCCGTGGCGCCTGATGGAAATCCGCTTCCCGGCGTGGCGTATGACAAGTCAGAATACCTGGTGACAGTCGAGGTGTCCGACAACGGAGACGGTACGCTCTCGACCGTTCCTACGGTGCTGCTGGAGACCGATTCCGACGGCAATCATCGTCACGAGCAACTCGACCTCTCGGTCATCCTCGACAAGGAGACCGGGCTGTACCAGCTCGATTTCGTGAATAAATACCATGCGGCGTCTGCGTATTCGGGCATCACGGTGACGAAGACGATGCAGGGCAAAGATATGCCGGGAGACGAGTTCGTCTTCGGCATAGAGCCGAAGACCGATGATGCGCGCATGAAGATGTACGTGGACCGCGATCCTTCTGTGGACCTTTCCCAGGAGACGCTGTTCTCCGGCGATGCGTATCCCAACGGGGTGGCGACCTCCATGGGGCCGAAGCTTGCCGTTGACTTCACTGCAGCCGATGTGGGTAAGCATTTCGAGTACGAGGTGTTCGAGGCCAAGATTCCGGTTGACGACGATCCCGATATACCTGGTGTTCAAAAGCGGGGCGTGACATACGACATGTCGAGGTTCCGCGTGACCATGGATGTTGCCGACAAGGGCGATTCGACCTTGCGGGTTGTCACCAGGGTGGAACGCACGCATGACAAGGTTTCGGGACAGCCTCTATCTGCTCCCGAGCTGGTCGGCGAATACACGAGCGACGATCCATCCCGCATTCCCGATGTGCCTTTCCTCAATTCCTATAAGGCAGCCCCGGTAAGCGCCAATGCGGAATTGCTTGCAAAGGCGATTGACGGGCGCGGTTGGATGCCGCAGGACGGCTTCACGTTCCATTTCGAGCAGACGGCGTTTCACGACTTCAACGGCGTCACGTACAAACCGGGCGACGCCGGATATGTAGCGGGTCCCGTTATTCCCGACGCCGTTGTGGACATGCAAAGCACTGATGGATATTGGCCTGGCACGAAAGAGTTCGGCTTTACCGGGGCGGTGTTCGACACGGTGGGTATGTACCGATACGAAGTGACCGAGGTTGTTCCCGACGATGCGGTGAACGCCGATGGTGTCTCGTGGGGCCAGGCGACCGAGGAGCAGAAGCGGGCCGGAGGCTTCAAAAAGGACGGCATGACCTACTCTTCGGAGAAGGCGACCGTTTCCGTTTCGATATGGGACTATGGCAATGGAGAACTCATCGCGGAGCCAAGCGTGAGCGATCCGAAGCCGGGCGAGACGGCCAACTTCGTCAACGTCTACGACGCCCAGGGAGCATCCCTATCCACGAGCGGTCTTTTCAGCAAGAAGCTGACTGGTCGCGAGTGGCTCGATTCCGATAGTTTCTCGTTCGAGATGCGTGCGGTGGAGCCTGCGGATGCTCCCATGCCTGATGTGGCCGTCGACGGCGTCGTGAGCGTTACGTTGGGCAGGGTGAACGCCGATTCCACGGGCGTGGCGAGCTTCGGCTTCGGCGATATTACATACACGGCGGCGGACCTCGCGGATGCGGCCGTCGGTGCCGACGGGTCGCGTTCGAAAGATTTCGTGTATGAGGTGAGCGAGGTTATTCCCGACGACGCGGTGAACGCCGATGGTGTCTCGTGGGGCCAGGCGACCGAGGAGCAGAAGCAAGCCGGGGGCTTTAAGAAAGACGGCGTCTCGTACGACGGGCATAGAGTTCGTTTCGCCGTGACCCTGGCCGACGACGGCAAAGGCGGCTTGAGCGCCACGCATAAAGTGGAGGGCGAATCGAGCGGCACGCAGTTCGTGAACGACTACGTCGCTTCGCTTGATTACGCGACGCATGCGGGAATCAACATTGCCAAAACGCTGACCGGTCGCGATATGGCGGCAGGGCAGTTCGAGTTCACGGTCACGGCCATCGATAGCGACACCGTTTCCGCGAATGAGGCGGCGGTGAAGATGGGCTTCGACCAAGGGTCCGTCAGCCGTGTGTTCGCGGTTCCCGCGGCCGATGACGGGGCGCAGGCGCTAATCGACATCGTCCCCGACGGCGTGACGTTCGGTCTGTCGGACGTGGGCAAGACGTTCGCTTACGAGGTGAGCGAGACGAAGGGCGGAGACGCCGGATATACGAACGATGAGACAACGTATACGGTGACTGTCGCAATCGAAGATACGGGTCAGGGTGCGCTTCGCGCGACCACAACGGTTTGGGACGAAAAAGGCGGCGAGCAGAGTTACGTAAGCGATAACGGCGCTACCGACCCGATCGTTGCCGTGGTTCCGTTCGAGAATGCCTACAATGCTGCCGGGCAGTTTGCGATCGAGGGTTCGAAGAAACTGACGGGCAGGCCGTTGGTTGCCGATGAGTTCGCGTTCTCCCTTTCGCTTATGCCTGCCGACGGCAATACCGACAAGCCCGCGAAAGAGATCGAGGATATTAAAAACGCAGCCGACGGATCGGTTGTGTTTACGTCCGTCTCCTTCGACGTGAAGAGCTTGGAGGCGCTCGTCGACGAAGGGTACGCTGTGAAGAGCGCAGCCGACACGGGCGCCGCATGGAAGCTTCGCTATCGTGTTGCAGAAGACCTGTCGGCGCTTCCCGACGGCACGGGCGCAGTGTCCGATTCGTTTGAAGCGCAGGTCACGCTGACAGACGACGGCAAAGGCGTCTTGAATGCCGTCGTCACGTATCCGCAGCAGGGCGGCGTTATCGAAAATGCCTATGCGGCGGGAGAGAAGGCTCTCTTCGTCCCTCGCGGCACGAAGCAGCTTTCGCACTTGCCGGGCTTGCGTCCGAACGATATCGCGGGCAAGTTCACGTTTACGCTCGAGGGCGAAGAAGGCGCCCCGATGCCCCAAGCTCCCGGTGATACGGCGGTCAACGACGAGGCGGGCAATGTGACGTTCGGAAGCATCGAGTTCACGACCGACATGCTTGCCGACGTGGAACCTGCATCCGACGGAACGCGTTCGAAGGAATTTGTCTACCATGTGCGCGAGAGCGTCACGCCCGGCGCCGACGTATCGGGGGTGACGAACGACCCACAGGCTGACAAGACCTTTGCGGTGACGCTGCATGACGACGGCAAGGGTAATTTGAGCGTTGTCGGTGGTCAGACCGATGAGCCGCTGTTCTCGTTCACCAACACGTATGCCGCAGGGTCTGTTGATTCGAGCGTGACCGATGCGATACGTGTGTCAAAGAGCCTGACCGGTCGCGCTTTGGCTGAAGGCGAATTCGAGTTTGCCTTGGTCGATGCGACGTCGGGCGTGTCGGTTGCAACCGCCAAGAATGCAGCCGACGGTTCGGTGACGTTCCCTGCCATTTCCTATGAAAAGCCCGGCGAACATACCTATAGGCTTTACGAAGTAAAGGGAACGGCTGAGGGCGTGACGTATGACGATACCGAATATGTTGTGCGCACCGTGGTGGCAGACGACGGACGGGGCTCTTTGACGGCGACGCATGAGCTCTTTACGACTGACGGGAAGAAGGCGGAGAGCGCCGTGTTCGAGAACGCCTACGAAGAGCCCGTTGTTCCCGTCCCCCCGATTCCTGGCGATCCCGATGAGTCTGGTCCGTCGAAGCCGCCGGCGACGGACGATCCGTCGAGCGGTGCTGGTCCGGCCGCGCAAGCGCAGGGTGCTTCCTTCGCCGCGACGTCCGATGCGGTTCCAGGAGCGGTTTTCGTCCTTCTCGTGACCGGGATTGCGGCCGCCATCGTTGTGGTTGCGGGCACGTTGAAGCGCCGCGCTTGATGCTCGAGCGCGATTCATGAAACAGGAAGCGCCGTCCGCAAGGGCGGCGCTTTTTTGCCAAGTGCGGAATCGTGTCTGCGGGGCGCGTGCGAGACCGAATGCTCGCGCTCTGCTCTTCTTCGGATACATGGCGGTTTCGTGACGGCTTTTGGAGCGGAGCATATTTCGGGTATACTTCCCATGTCGAAAAGTGCTACGGATGGGCTTGGGCGGCGCCAAGTTTCGAACCTGGTCAGGTCCGGGAGGAAGCAGCCATAAGGGACCGCTGACGAGCGCCCATGCCTATCCGTAGCACTGAGCCTTTACGGCAACGCAACTCGACACCGCAACGGCCTGAGGCGTCCCGTTTTCATCGCAGCCGTGCGCTATGCGTACGGCTGCACGTTCGGGACCTCGGGCTGTTTTCATGATGCAACGAAGCACGCAATCGTTTCGTTTCGGTTGGTTGCGCTCTCCTTCGTACGGTTGCCTTCGTGTCTTTCCAGTCGAAAGGTCTGCCTTGGAAATCATTCAGTTTTTCATGAACCTTCTTTCCGATCCCCGTGGCGCCATTGCGGGATGGATTGTGGCTTTGGGCCCGTTTTGGGTTTACAGCCCCCTTTTCTTGATCGTGTTCGTCGAGACGGGTCTGGTTTTCTTCCCGTTTTTGCCTGGCGACTCGCTGCTGTTCGCGGCCGGTGTGTTTTCTGCCGATGGCGGCGGCCTGAATATATGGGCCACTCTGTTCATCTTCTACGCAGCAGCAATTTTGGGTAATACGTCCAATTACTGGATTGCTCGATTCTTCGGATCGCGCATCATCGATTCAGGCAAGGTGAAGGCGTTGACCCCCGAGCGCATGGCCAAGCTCGACCACTTCTTCGCAAAGTACGGCGGCCTTACTATTGTGATTACGCGCTTTATGCCTTTCTTCCGCACGTTCGCGCCGTTTATCGCCGGCACCGGTCATATGAACTTTGGCAAGTTCACCCTGTTCAACGTTATCGGCGGTGTTTCGTGGGTTACCTCGTTCGTGCTGGTGGGATACTTCTTCGGCGGCATTTCGTTCGTGCAAGAGCACTTTGAGGTCATTGTGCTCGGTATCGTGGCTGTTTCCGTTGCGCCGGCGATTATCGGTGCCATCAAGGCTGCGATGAACTCGCGTAAGAAAAAAAAGGAACAGGCGTAGTTCGCGTTCTTTCCGATTAAAACGACTGACGAAGCCGTTGCGCTCGATGATGCGCGGCGGCTTTTTCTGTTGCGGCGTATGAGCTTTCCGGCGCAGATGACGGCATGTGCGGTGCAGAAGGTGGGCCGATGCGGTACGGAAGGCCCGACGAGCGGCTTCAAGCGGTTCTGTGGCGAATGCGCGACGTCGTTTTCTATCTCTTATAATGTCGTGAAACACTTGTGCGAACGAGGGAAATCGGAGACGCAACGCTATGGCAGAGGCATTGTATAGAAAGTATCGTCCGCAGACGTTCGAGGACGTGGTGGGGCAGACCCATATCGAACGCACGCTGAAAAACGCCATCGAGTCCGATAAGGTCAGCCATGCGTATCTGTTTTGCGGGCCGCGAGGCACGGGCAAAACAACTACGGCTCGCTTGCTGGCCAAGGCGCTTCTGTGCGAGCACGGTCCCACGCCTTCTCCCGACGGCACGTGTGAGCAGTGCCTTGCCATTGCCGAGGGGAACCACCCCGATGTCAACGAACTCGACGCCGCAAGCCGTACGGGCGTAGAGAACGTGCGCGAAGAAATCATCGGGCGCGTTCAATACGCTCCCACGCGTGGGCGTTATAAGATCTACATCATCGACGAGGTCCACATGCTGTCAACGGCGGCGTTCAATGCGCTTCTCAAGACGCTTGAAGAGCCGCCGAGCCATGTCGTTTTCGTCCTGTGCACCACAGATCCCCAGAAGGTTCCCGAAACCATTCACTCGCGTTGTCAGCGTTTCGACTTCCATCGTCTTTCCAACGACGAGATTGTGTCGCGTCTTGGTGCGGTGTGCATGGCCGAAGGAGTGGAGTTTGAAGGCGATGCGCTCGACCTTGCCGCGCATCGCGCGCAGGGAGGAATGCGTGACGCTCTCACGACCCTCGAGCAGCTGATCGCTTTCGGCGGCGGAAAAGTGACGCTTGAGGTCGCGCAAAGCGTTCTTGGCTCCATTGATGCAACCGATATTTCGACGGTCGTGAACGGCATTGTGAAACGCGATGCCGCCATGTGCTTCACTTGGCTTTCCGAGTACGTTGAAACCGGGGCCGACCTTGCGCGATTCGCCCGAGACCTGGCCGCCTATATACGCGATCTCTATGTGCTGTGCCTGACCGATGGCGTCCTTGCGGTGGATGCCCCTCAGGCTTCGCGTGCCTCCATGGCTGCGGAAGCCCAGGCTTTCGGAGCCGACAGACTGTCGTATGTGTTGCGCGTTCTGGGGGATTTGAACAACGAATTGCGCACATCGACCAATCCTCGTCTTTCTTTCGAGATCGCCCTCACGCGCATGGTTCGTCCCGAAAGCGACCTGACTCTCGAAGCGCTTGCGGCGCGTGTCGCTGCTCTTGAGCAGCTTGTTGCGTCTGGTTCGCTTTCCTTTTCGGCCGCAAACGGCGTCGAGCCTTCGCGGCCCCATGAATCTGCAGGGAACCCTTCGGTCCAGTCTCCTGCGGGTTCGGTTTCTCCCGTTCGTGACCAGGAATCAATCAGCGACGCGTCCTATCCGTTTGGGGAAGAGGGTTCCAATCCTATGATGATGTGCGCTTCTTCGGTCTCCGCGTCGAGCGGGCCTGCTCGACGCGAGATTTCGCAGCCTCAGACGACGCCGCAGATGCAGGCGTCGGTTCCCCCCGTATCAGGGGGGTTCCGCTCTCCCGAGCAGCGTCCTGCTCCATCTCAGCCTTCGTCTGCGGTCGTTCCTCCCGCAACGGTGATGCATGCTGCTGCGGCAATGGATAGGGCGGCGGCGTTTCGGGCGAAGCTTGAAGAGCGCAGGGCTGCGAATGCGGCAGCTCGACAGGCGGGTGCGACCGCGTCGCGTCCTCCGGCGTTTTCTGGGGGCGCGTATGCAACTTCCTCGGCGGCGGTTTCTGCGCCGGAGTCCACTTTGCGCGCGGATGCTCGCGGCGGCAACGTTTCCATGCCTCATTTCGATGGGGCTCGGGACGTTTCGTCGGCCGCGCTTCCCCGGGAAGGCTCGGACGCTTCTGCCGCCGCCTTGTCTCAGGATGCGCCGATTTCTTCTGGGGAGGCTTCTGCGGATGTGAGGGCAAAACTGTCTGATTCGTCGGCGCTTCAGCGCTGCTGGAAGGCGGCCATAGCCGATCTTAAGCGTCAACGGGCAGCTTACGGGGCCCTGCTTCTTTCCGCGCGTGCGAGCGTCTCTCCCGACGGCGCCAAGCTTCTCATAGAATTCTCTCAGGAGAACGCGTTCGCCTTCTCGGCTGCGCAAAAGCCCGATTTCGCCCAGGCGGCATCGTCGGCTTTACAGGCGGCGTTCGGCGGCTTCGTTCCCTTTGAGGTCATCCAGGCAGCTTCGGCTTTCGCTCCTTGCGCTGCAGGTAGTCGGGGGTTCGGACAGGGCGGCCAGGCGCCGGCTTCTTCTGCGCCGACATCGTTCGGCGGCGCTCCTTCGTATGAAGACGACGATTGGGTTCCGTATACGGACGCAGATGTTGCCTCGTACGCAGACGACGAGGTTCCCTACGACAACGCGGACGCGTTTTCGTATGGTGAACAGGAGGTACCGGAAGAGGGCGTCGCGCTGGCCGAATCGCCTGCTCCTGCATATCGCGCACCATGGGATGCTGCAGACTCGCTCGATTCGTCCCAAGAAGCACCTCAGAAAGAGCCAGCCTCTCCGGCATTTTCTGCGTCTTTCGGTTCGGCCGAATCGACGGATGCCGCCTTTGAGGTTCCATCCGGCTCGGATGGTCGTATCGTTTTGGGCGTAGCAGGTCCTGAACCTGTCGACCCGTACATTGTGGGCAAAAAACTCGGGTTCGATTCGATGCCTCAACCGAAAAAGCGGCATAAGGGGATGATCGATCCGAAGGGCTGGCCCGAGCGAGGCGTTGATGTTTCGCAATCGAACATGCCCGCTCTTTCCCAGGAGCCGGCTGGTTCTCAAGTTGTTTGTGCGGGCGGCTCTTCGTCGCAGAATGCAACGGATGCCGCGTATTCGCGCGGCATTGCCGAAAACGCTGATGCAGGGGCGGAAGCTTCAGATCAAGATGGTGCTGCGGAGCGCGATGCAACGGGCACGGCGTTCTCTTCTCCGAGAGAGGCGGGTGCCGCAGCATCCCCCATGGGAACGGGCGCCGAATCGGCGGATACCGTTGCTGCCGCTTCGTTCGGCGCCGTGCCTGCGCGACCAAATCCGTTCGCCTCACGTCCCATGCCTGCAGGAATCGGAGCTCAAAAACCTGACGAGCAGACGTTTTCTGCAAGCGGCCTCTCGCACGGCAACGAAATGGACGTCGCTGACATATTCGGCTCGTTCGGCGTTTCGTTCGACAGCGTGCAGGAGGAGTAATTCGATTTATTATTCGTCATCGCGGGCGAGCGGTGCGTTTGACCTCTTCGGTATGATAGGCTTTCGGTCGCAGCGTGCTGTGCGCTGCGATGAGAGAAGAAAAATGCGTGCCGCTGCGGCACATGGAAAAGGAGATTTGCCATGGATATGAAGGCAATGATGCGCCAAGCGCAGAAAATGCAGGTCGAGCTTGCGAAAGCGCAGGAAGAGATCAAGAGCATGACCGCTGAGGCAACCGCTGGCGGCGGCATGGTGAAGGTCGTTGCTCAGGGCGACATGACCATTCAGTCCATCGTCATCGAACCTGCGGCCGTCGATCCCGAAGACACCGAAATGCTGCAGGACATTGTCACCGCTGCGGTGAACGAGGCTCTTCGTGCCGTTTCCGCACAGGGCTCCGCTCGCATCAATGCTGCGACCGGCGGCATGAACATTCCGGGCTTGATGTAGGAATCGGTTCGTGGAATCTGCTCCCGCCATCCAGAGGCTGCTCGACGAGCTCGAACGCATGCCGGGCATAGGCCCGAAAAGCGCTCAGCGAATTGCGTATTGGATGCTTAATTCCGATCGAGAGACCGTGCTGCGTCTTGCCGAGGCCATCGTCGAAGTGAAGGAAACGGTGCATTTTTGCTCGCGATGCTTCAACTACGCCGAAGACGAGCTGTGTGAAATATGCTCTTCGGCGAAAAGAGACGCTTCGGCCATATGTGTGGTAAGCGAGCCGCGCGATATTGCGGCTATAGAACGGACGGCGGTTTTTTTCGGCACATACCATGTGCTAGGAGGCGCTTTGTCTCCTATGGACGGCATCGGCCCTGATGACCTTCATATTGCCGAACTCATGCAGCGCCTCGCGAGCGGGGAGGTAAAGGAGGTCCTGATTGCGACGAATCCCAATGTTGAAGGGGAGACTACCGCGGCGTATTTGGCGCGGCTTATCAAGCCTTTGGGAGTCGAGGTGACAAGGCTCGCGAGCGGTTTGCCCGTCGGGGGCGATCTTGAGTTCGCGGACGAGATCACGCTGGGCAGGGCCATAGAAAGTCGGCGCGTCTTGTAGGGATGACGTCCGAAGTTTCCGGCGCCCCTTATTGAAAACGGCCTCGCGTATTATTCGGGGGGGCAAGGAAGGCGTCTTCTGCCGGGGAGAATTGGTATCTTTTTCCCAGGCGAAAGAGTACAATGCTTGTATATTACAGAGGCGAAATAGCTTCGGTAAGGATGAGGGTTCTGTTAATAGGAGGGGAACAGAACCCTCTGTCTTTGTATCGGGCGCATTCGCAAGCTTGATTTATGCACGATATTGCACGTCAGGGCCGCTTGGGCTTTGAGCCGCGTCTTTCGAGTCTGGATTTAGAAATGAAAACCCAGACTCGAAAGACGCGGTTTGTCCCAGGCGGTCTTTTACGTTGATGCAGCGTGGTCGGATATTGCAGCAGCGTGTGGCTCCTTCTTCTGTCCGTACGCATGCTTGTGGGTCGTCTGCACCGAGTAAGGTATATATAACCGTTTGCCGAATCCCTCTCTTTCGCACATAAATGAATAAAAGAAATTCTTTTCATCATCTTCGCAAAGGGTTTTGTCTTACGACGGCAAAGGGACGTCGCGAAGAGAAGAGAGGCCATTTCGCATTTTCTGAGTCGGCTCTTTTTTTCGATTGTGAAGATTCCGGCTTCATTTATATGTAGATGCATAGGAAAGCGAATATATGCATTGCATAAAAATAATATGCAAAAAGACCAGCAGAAAATGAATAGTATGACAGACAAAAGAGAATTGTCCGTAAAAAAATGCATATATGCATGAGTTGTGTAAAACCGAAAATCACTCATCACGTAAAACTGTTGATTAATTTTAGATGTATCGACGGAATTTAGTGAATAGCAAAAAATTTGATTCAAATTAGCGCGAATTAGCCTCAATAAGGCGTTTGAAAATATTAAGTTTTGGATAAATGTCAAATAAGATACAAAAAAGTGAGTTTCCCCAGTTCAATGAGGTAAAAAAAAGACTTGCAATTTTGTGCGATGGGGGCGATGATAACTTAGTCGGATTTGGGAAGACCGACAAGAGAGAGGAAAAAAAGGAGGCTCACATGAAGGGTATTCATGTAACGAGCGAAATTGGCAAGCTTAAGCAGGTTTGCCTTCACCGTCCTGGTGATGAATTGCTGAACCTTCCGCCGTTCGAGCTCGAGCGTCTGCTGTTTGACGACGTGCCGTTCTTGGAAGTTGCTCAGGCTGAGCATGACCGCTTTGCCGAGCTTATGCGCGAGCAGGGTGTCGAGGTTCTCTACCTCGAGAAGCTGGTTGCCGAGGCTTTTGATGCCGACCCGACCGCTCGCCAGGATTTCTTGGAGGAGTATCTCGCCGAGGCCGACATCAAGGGCGGCAAGGCAATGGTTCAGGTTGTTCGCGAATACCTGGAATCCATCGAAGATAACTTCGAGTTCGTCAAGAAGACCATGGCTGGTATTGCCAAATCCGAAATCGACATGCCCACGGCGCTCGACTTCGAATCCATGGCATTCTCCGGTGAGCAGTCCGATCTGGTCATCGACCCCATGCCGAACCTGTACTTCACCCGCGACCCGTTCGCGACTGTCGGTGAGGGCGTCAGCCTGAACCACATGTACTCCGTCACTCGTAATCGTGAGACGCTGTACGGCAAGTATGTCTTTACCCGTCATCCCGAGTATGCAGGAACCGCATTGTGGTACAACCGCGATGCCAAGTTCAGCATCGAAGGTGGCGATATCCTGAACCTGAGCAAGACGGCTTTGGCCATCGGTATCTCTCAGCGTACCCAGGCTGCTGCTATCGAGCAGATTGCTCAGAACATCTTCTGGAAGACCGAGGGCTGCCTGATTGAAAAAATCTTCGCCTTCGACATTCCTAACAACCGTGCAATGATGCACCTTGACACCGTCTTTACCCAGATTGATATGGATAAATTCACCATCCATCCCGCAATCATGGGCACGCTGCGCGTCTTTGAAATCACCAAGGGTGCACACGAGGGCGAAATCGAGGTCAAGGAGCACACCGATTCTCTCGAGAAGATTCTCGACTACGCTCTCGGCGTTGACGGCGTCAAGCTGATTCCCTGCGGCGGTGGCGACCCGATCGCGGCTGCTCGCGAGCAGTGGAACGACGGTTCCAACACGCTTTGCATCCAGCCTGGTCAGATCGTTGTCTACCAGCGCAACAACGTCACGAACGACGTTCTCTACAAAGAGGGTCTGGATCTTCTGGTTATGCCTTCCGCTGAGCTGTCCCGTGGTCGTGGCGGCCCGCGTTGCATGAGCATGCCGTTCCAGCGCGAGGACCTCTAACAATTATCGCGACCCCGCCCGTGAATAGCGGGGTCGCATTATTCTCTTTACTTTGCCGTTTTAGAGACCTATATGGGAGGTCTCTAGTAAGAAAGGATGGACAAAATGGGTGTCAATCTTAGCGGTCGCAACTTCATTCGTCTCCTTGACTTCACCACGGAAGAGATTGAGTACCTGCTCAAGCTCTCCAAGAACTTCAAGGACATGAAGCGTGCTGGTGTTCCCCATCGTTACCTCGAGGGCAAGAACATCGTTCTTCTGTTCCAGAAGACCTCTACCCGTACTCGCTGCGCATTTGAGGTTGGCGGCATGGATCTCGGCATGGGCGTGACCTATCTCGATCCCGGCAGCTCCCAGATGGGCAAGAAGGAGTCCATCGAGGACACCGCTCGCGTTCTTGGCCGCATGTATGACGGCATCGAGTTCCGCGGCTTCGCTCAGGCTGACGTCGAGGAGCTCGGCGCAAACGCTGGCGTTCCTGTCTGGAATGGCCTGACCGACGCATGGCATCCCACTCAGATGCTCGCTGACGTTCTCACCATGCAGGAGAACTTCAACTACGACCTCAAGGGCCGCACTGTCGTCTTCATGGCTGACGCTGCTAACAACGTTGCTCGTTCCATGATGGTTGTCTGCGCTAAGCTTGGCATGAACTTCGTCGGCTGCGCTCCCGAGACCAACTGGCCCGACGCTGAGCTCGTCGAAGAGTGCAAGGCTATCGCTGCTGAGCACGGCGCAACCGTCAAGCTGACCGCTGACGTGAAGGAAGCTTGCACCGGCGCTGACGTCATCTATGCTGACGTTTGGGTTTCCATGGGCGATCCCGACGAGGTTTGGGCTGAGCGCATCAAGAACCTCGAGCCGTATCGCGTTACCAAGGAAGTTATGTCCTACGCTAACGATGACGCCATCTTCCTGCACTGCCTCCCCGCATTCCATGACACTAACACCATCATCGGCGCTGAGAAGGCTGAGCAGTTCGGTCTCACCGAGATGGAAGTTTCCGACGAGGTCTTCGAGTCCAAGCAGTCCAAGGTCTTCGACGAGGCTGAGAACCGCATGCACACCATCAAGGCTGTCATGTACGCTACCTTGAAGTAAAGTCTTCTGAGTATTAAGAGGTAAATTAGCTATGGCAAACAAGCGTCTCGTTATTGCCCTGGGCGGTAACGCTCTCGGCAATACCCCCGAGGAGCAGCTCGAGCTGGTTTCCAACACCGCTGCTCCCATCGTTGACCTCATCGAAGAGGGCTTCGACGTCATCGTTACCCACGGTAACGGTCCCCAGGTCGGCATGATCAAGGTTGCAACCGATAACTCTGCGACGAAGGTGGGCGGCACCCCGTCCATCCCGTTCCCCGAGTGCGGTGCTATGAGCCAGGGTTATATCGGCTATCACCTGCAGCAGGCTATGCAGCGCGAGTTCGCTCGTCGCGGCATGGACAAGGCTTGCGCTTCCATCGTGACGCAGACCGTCGTCGATGCAGCCGATCCTGCTTTCCAGGATCCCACCAAGCCCGTTGGCGCTTTCTTCACCGAGGAAGAGGCTGCCAAGCTCATGGAGGAAACTGGCAACAAGTATGTTGAGGATGCTGGCCGTGGCTGGCGCTGGGTTGTCGCTTCTCCCGCACCGGTTCGCATCGTCGAGCTTCCGCTGATCAACAACCTCGTCGAGGCTGGCATGTGCGTCATCTCCACCGGTGGCGGCGGCATCCCCGTCATCGAGGAGGACGGCGGCTACAAGGGCGTTCCTGCCGTTATCGACAAGGACCGCTCCGCTGCACTGCTCGCTGGCGAAGCTAACGCTGACATGCTGGTCATCCTGACCGCCGTCGATCGCGTTTGCATCAACTTCAACAAGCCTGATCAGCAGGAACTCGCTTCCATGACGATCGCCGAGGCTGAGAAGTACATGGAGGAAGGCCAGTTCGCCAAGGGTTCCATGCTGCCCAAGGTTGAGGCGTGCCTCTCCTTCGTCAAGGCAAACCCGAACGGTAAGGCCCTGATTACCTCTCTCGAGCGTGCTAAGGAAGCTCTTGCTGGCGAGACTGGTACGGTTATCACCGCTTAAGTCTCCTTCGGATTTTTGTTCTTTCTTGTCTGCCGAGGGCATTGCGCCCTCGGCAGATTATTGGATGGCACATCTTGCCGTCAATGCGAGCTTTTCAGGTAGGGGTGCCTGGTGGGCTCGTTTAATCAGTTGGGTATGGTGACACCGACTGTCGGGAGTCGACGCATCAGGGGTGATTGCGGAGAATCTCGATTCCATGGGATGTAGTAGGGGTGCTCGTCTCATGGGTATGCGCACTTGCATGCACATTCATACGCGCTTCGTCTAAACGAGGCTCGTTAGCCCATTTGAAAGGGACAACATGGCTGACAAAGTTAAAAAGAAGAAGGATTCTATCAGCTCCTTCAGTATCCTCCTTATTTTGCTGGTCGTTCTTGCCGTCGCTTCTTGGATCGCGGCAGCGGCTACCGGTGGCGTCGTTACTGGCGCATCTCTTTCTAACATTCTGACTGCTCCCATTTATGGTTTCGCAGGCGCTCCTGAGGGTATCGTCGAAAGCTCCGCCAATCCCGATACATTCCCGGGAGGCGCTCTCGAAGTCTGCTTCTTCGTCATGATTCTGGGCGGTTTCTTGGGCGTTATGACCAAGACCGGTGCGCTCGATAACGGCATCGGCGTACTCGTCAAGAAGCTTCATGGCAACGAGCTTGTTCTTATTCCTATTCTGATGATCCTGTTTTCGATCGGCGGTACGACGTACGGTATGTGCGAGGAAACCGTTCCGTTCTACGTCCTGCTTGCCGCTACGATGTATGCAGCCGGCTTTGACGTCATGGTCGGATCGGCCGTGGTTCTGCTCGGCGCAGGATGCGGTGTTATCGGTTCTACCGTCAACCCGTTTGCGGTCGGTGCTGCCGTTTCTTCTCTTATTGATGCTGGTATCGAGGTCAACCAGGGTATCATCATTGCCCTCGGCGCTATTCTCTGGATTGCCACTACGGCGATTTCCATCATCTACGTTATGAAGTATGCGGCGAAAGTCAAAAAAGACCGCGGTTCCACAATTCTTTCCCTGCAGGAGCAGGCTGACGAGAAGGCTCACTTCGGTAAGGACGGCGATGCTCAGGACGAGATTACGCTGACCGGTCGTCAGAAGGGCGCGCTTGTCGTTTTCGCAATCGCCTTCATCATCATGGTTATCAGCTTCATTCCCTGGGAGGACTTCGGCATCAACATCTTCACCGGATGGTCTGCCGTCGTTACGGGTCTTCCCTTGGGTCAATGGTACTTCATCGAGGCTGCATGCTGGTTCTTCGTGCTGGCTATCATCATTGCCGTTGTCGGCGGATTGTCTGAATCCGAAACCGTCAAGGCGTTCATCGACGGTTGCGCTGACATGATGAGCGTTGTCATGATCATTGCTTTGGCTCGTGGCGTTTCCATTCTTATGGCCGAAACCGGAATGTCTGACTGGATTCTGCTGAATGCGTCCAACGCGCTCCAGGGTGTATCCGCAATTGTTTTTGCGCCGGCCTCTTGGCTGCTGTACGTCGTTCTGTCTTTCCTGATTCCCTCCAGCTCCGGCATGGCTACTGTTTCTATGCCCATCATGGGCCCCTTGGCTGCTAACCTTGGTTTCTCCGTCGAGACTATGGTTATGATTTTCAGCTCCGCCAACGGCTTGGTGAATCTGTTCACTCCTACATGCGGAGCCATCATGGGTGGTCTTGCAATTGCAAAGGTTCAGTATGGAACGTGGCTTAAATGGGTCTGGAAGCTTCTGGTCATTCTGGCCGTTGTCTGCCTGGTTGTGGTCACGACCGCTATGATGATCCTGTAAGCAAGTCATTTTTTCGGACTTCAAAGAAGCAACCTTCGGGTTGCTTCTTTTTTTGTCTGGGTTCGGTTTTGGGGCTATAGTTCGGTTTTCCTATGGGGGCATAAGAGGCTCAGCGGACAAGATGGTGGGAAAGCTTTGGGCAATGATGGTCTTTCAGCGGAAAGGCGCAAGCGTGCTCGCAGGACGGGCAGCAGACGGAGGGAGCAATTTTGCAAACGGGAGCTGATCGGCTTGGCATTCGTTTTGCGTAAGAAACGTCTCGTGCAAGAAACAGGTAGAAGCCCTTTTTGTCTCAAAGCCCTATAGCTCTGGATTCCTCCCTGAGAATGGTTGCACAAAAAAAGCTGCCAATGGCAGCTTTTTTTAATTCGATGGTGGGCGATGAGGGATTTGAACCCCCGACCTTGTGCTTGTAAGGCACCTGCGCTCCCGCTGCGCCAATCGCCCGTGAGTAAGAAGTATCTCACATTATTGAGGAAATGTCACGGGAAAAGTTTGCGAGAACTCAAGGTTCGATGCACTCCAGTGTGTTCGCCTGTAGGCGAGGGCAAAGTTGCGGCACGGTTGCTGTAGCACCGTCTTGCCTGTTCGCTTCGCCTGTGTGGATTTCTAGCACCTAGGACCTTTCCTGATTAGCAGAAAGGATAAGAGATGGGCTGAGATGAGTGAAGAGCTTGGCAGAAAACGCAGGGTAGCTGGTAAGAAACAAAGGGCTGCGCTGGCAGAGAAAGTGAAGCAAGGGCGTTCATCATGATACCTGCAAGTCGAAGGCAATCGCATCGGCCGCAGTACACGAGGTGAACAACAGGAGGTTCCATGCGTCGGAAAGCGAATCTAATTGCGGGAGCCGTATGCGGCGCGCTATGCGTCTCAAGCGTGCTTGCCTACGGCGCAGAGGTGCAGAACTCGTTTGAGAAAGAGCGCGCCGAGGTTCTTGAGCGCTATGGGGGCGAACAAGTCGAGGTGTGCGTGGCCACGGAGGATATAGAGGTTGGAGACGTTTTGGGAAGCGCCAATACAGAGAAGCGTCTCTGGCTGGGGGAGCTGCTTCCAGAGGATGCTGTGTTTAGCATCGAGGATATGCAGAGTAAGCCCGTATCAAGCCCGATATACCAAGGGGAAGTGATCACGGAGCGACGTTTTGAGAAGAGCGAACACGTGGCTCTCCAAGTTCCGGATGGACTATGTGCGGTGAGCGTGCCAGCTAAATCCGTTTCGGCAGTGGGAGGCTCGGTCGAAGCGGGTTCTTACGTGGATATGTATGCCGTATCGGGGGCAGCCACCGACTGCATTGCGTCGGGTGTTCTCGTCTTGTCCACAAGCTCCACGGAAGAGCAGTCGAAATCGGACGAGGATATTGCGTGGGTGACGCTTGCCGTAGAACCCGACCTTGTCAAAGAGGTCATTACCGCAGCGCAGAAAAGCGAGCTGTACTTCGTGCTTCCCGCTGACGACGAAGTGGGCGCCAACCGGGCAGAGACAGACGACGAGCGGGTGAAAACGGATGGAGAGCAGGTTGGGGCGGATGCCGATCGAAGCGAAGCGGACAGTGAGCAAAGCGAATCGAGCGTCGAGCGAAGCGAATCAGGTGTTGACCAAAGCGGGTCGGACGGAGGAGAGACCAAGACGGGAGCAGGGCATACGGAGGAGAAAACAACGGAGGACGGTGAGCAATGACGAAGCGAGTGCTGCTTTGCGCGGACGGTCAATCGCTGGCCAATCCGACGCTTCTGGGGCTTGATGACGAGCGACTGGATTCCATTTCCTGGCTCGCTTGCGTCTCGTCCGCCGAATCGTGCAGGAGAACCGCGCATGCGACAAGTTCTCTCGAGGAGCTCTGGGTTGTGTCTTGCGACGACATGGACCCAATCAATGTTGCGGCTGCGCTGAAGAGGGACGATCCCGAAAAGCGGGTCTATCTCGTCTCTTTCGGAAATAACGGCTCTCTTGCGAGTAGGGCCGCCGCTGCGAAGCTCGATGGTGTGTTAAATGAGCTGCTGTTCGTGAAGCGCTACGAACAGGTGAAACGGGCCTGTGGCATTCAGGGAAAAACATTGAGCCTGCAAAGTGACGAGGAGTTTTCTGGGCAGGGGGCAAAGGGCGCGAAGGGGACGGGTTGCCTCCAAGCGGAATGTGGCGTCTCTCCTTCGCGCGCGATAACTGAGCCGCAAGCCCTGCGCGATCCTTTGCCAAGATCCCCGATTTCGGCAAAGGAGCCGAAGGCAACTACGATTGCGGTTGTATCGGGAAGCGGCGGGTCTGGGAAAAGCACTATAGCGGCGGTTCTTTCGCTCCTTTCGAAGAATGCAGGCTTGTCAACCGCGGTTCTTGATGCTGACCTGCAGTTCGGTGATATGGACTATCTACTTGGCGTTCAAGAGCCGATTCGCATAGAGGACATTGCGGAAGATGGAGGAAGGCTGCGAAACCTTGCGGGCCAGGGTGCAAAGGAGAGGCCGGCTCTTGTTGCGGCGCCAAGGAGAATCGAGACATCGGAAGTCGTTGTCTCGGAGATTCCGAGAATACTCGAAACGCTGAAGAGCATGTTCGATGTCGTGATCGTCAATACCGGCGCATTCTGGTCGGACTCTCAGGCCATGGTTCTTGAATCAGCAGATTCGGTCGTGTTCGTCATGGACGCTCGTCCGTCCTCGTTGCGCGCAACTGCCCATGCCATGGAGCTGTGTGTGCGCTTGGGGGTTGCCACGACGGGTTTCACTTTTGTGGTGAACAAGCATGAGAAAACGAGCTTGCTTTCAGCGGTTGATGTCGCATGCGCGCTTCATGGGGTAAAAGCGTCCGAGGCTCCTTATGGAGGGCGCGATGTGGATGAGCTGCTTGGTGCTGGATATCCCGAAGAACTGATTGCTTCGAAGAATTCGTTCGTCGAGGCGATGGCGGATTTGCTGGAGAACCTTCTTCCCGACAAGAAGAGGGAAGTGGTTGGGAGGGGGAGAAGAACAAGGAAGAAGAGGTCATTTTTCTTGAGAGGAGGACGGCCATGACGCTTATGGAGCGTGTGAAAGTTGCGGAGGCGGAATGCGGAAGCATCGCTTCGGTTAGCAGGGATGCGTGGATGCTTGATGAGCTGAAAGACGAAGTCGGCGCCGTTATTCCGGGAGATGTCCTGGCCTCGCTTTCTGTTGAGAATCCTAAGCGTGCGCGAAGCGAGCTAAGGAGGGCGGTTCAGAGCATATACGCCCGGCCGAAATGGGCATCGCGTCCATCCGATACGAAAGACCGCATATTCTCCGATTTGGTCGATGTTGTTTTCGGGCTGGGCCCGCTGCAGTCGCTCGTGGAAGACGAATCGGTGACCGAAATCATGGTGAACGGAACGAAATCGATATTCATCGAACGCGAAGGAAGAATAGAGCCATGCGGGCCGCTTTTTTCGAACCCTGCTCAGCTCAGAGCGCTTATCGACAGGATTCTTGCTCCGCTTGGCAGACGCGTTGATGAGAGCAGCCCCATGGTCGATGCCCGCCTTCCGAACGGTCACCGCGTGAACATCGTCATTCCGCCGATAGCGCTCGATGGTCCGACGATTACTATTCGCAAATTCACCGACAAGGTCATGTCTCTTGAGGAAATGGAGAGCAAAGGGTCCTTCGACGAAAGGGTGAGTCTTTTATTCGCCTGGGCGGTGAAAGCGCGCAAGAACATCGCCGTGTGCGGAGGAACGGGCAGCGGCAAGACGACGCTTCTGAATGCGCTGTCGTGCATCATCGCAAAAGAGGAGCGAATTGTCACGATTGAGGACTCGGCTGAATTGCGGTTCACCGAGCATCCTCATGTCGTGCGGCTCGAATCGCGCGCTCGCAACGCAGAGGGGGTCGGAGAAGTCTCCATTCGAGATCTTGTGCGCAATGCGCTTCGAATGAGGCCGGACAGAATCATCGTGGGGGAATGCCGGGGCGCGGAAGCCCTCGATATGCTCCAGGCCATGAATACGGGTCACGACGGTTCTCTTACCACCCTTCATGCTAATTCGCCGAAGGACATGATTATGCGCTTGGTGACGATGGTCCGTTACGGCGTAGACCTGCCTGTGGACGTTATCGAACGCAATATAGCATCCGCAATTGACCTGGTGATTCAGGTGGCTCGATACAAAGACGGCAGGCGCTTTGTAAGCGAAATATCCGTTATCGAACAGGATGGGCTCGAGCCGTGCGCAACGCGGCCTCTTTTCGAGCGCAGCGGCCTTGATGCGTGCGGCACATGGCACGCGTTGCCTGCATGGGTGGAAGAGTCGGTTGCTCAGGGGCTCGTAAAGGAAAGCGAGGTGAAGCGATGGAGGCAAGTGCCATGTTGTTCGTAGGGTGCACATCGGGTTTTTTCTGCGCTGCCCTTTTGGGGAAAGGAATGTATGAAGGGGTCCATTTTGCTTTTTTGGCCTCGAAGGCGAACGAAGAGCGCCCAGACGCCCTTGAACGGGATGGGGCGGGGAGAACGCTTCGTCTCATGGCGCGACACTACGCTCGCAATGGAGTGCCGTCGCTTGTTCCCTTGGTTCGTTTTCTCGGGCGCGCTCGATGGCTGGAAAGGACGTTTTCAAATGCGGCCTCTTTTTTGAGGCGGCGAGGATGGGCGTCTGGGCCAGAGAGCGCGGGAACCCTTTTCGCGGCATCGTTTCTTTTCATGACGGCGGCCGTGTTTTTTACCGCACGCTCTTTCGTCGCGGCTTTGCTGGTTCCTTCGTGCGTGCTTCTTGCCGCCGCAGTTTACCTGTCCAGGGAACGCGTTCGCGAGCAAGACCTTCTCCGCGACCAGGTACCAGACGCCTTAAGGTGCATGGAAGCGTGCCTTCATGCGGGACTATCGCTGCCGCAGGCTTTTGCCGAGGTTGCCGAAGAGATGGAAGCGCCCGCGAAAGAGCTGTTTTCCCGCGTTTCTCGCGACCTTGACCTGGGATTTTCCGTCGAACAGTCGTTGTCTAGATTTCGGGATAGCTCCGAAATAGAAGAACTTGCGTTTGTGGCCATGGCGCTCGACGTGCAGTACGTATGCGGAGGGAACGCAAAACCGGTTCTGCAATCGGCGGAAGATTCCATTGCTCGGTCTCTCGATCTTCGGCGGCTGCTGCGAGTCCAAACGGCGCAAGCGCGTTTCTCGGCCCAGATCGTCAGCGTGATGCCCATGTTCTTGCTGGCAATCGTGTCCGTCGTGAGCCCCGGGTTTCTCAATCCGTTTTTCGAAAGCGCCACGGGCCTTGCCCTACTCGTTGTTGCTGCGGGAATGCAGGTGGTGGGGATATTGCTGGTGAAGCGGACGCTGGAGATAGAGGTGTAACGAGAAGAATGGTTTGTCGATGAGGGGAGGTGGCGTTTGGCTTGGATGGTAATGGCGACCATAGGGGCATCGGCTTTCGGCTGGATTGTCTGCGCGGCAGTGCTTGAGAGGCTTGAGGAGAGAAAGCGTGTAGATAAGTTGGTGCACCTGTTGCCGGGAAATGACGACAACAGTCGCTTCGCGGAATCGACGCCGAAGGAAGCGGGCCGTTTCTCAAGAGCCTTGCGCGGGAAAGCGGCCTTGTCTCAAAGGCAGCGTACCAAGGAGCGCCTGGAGATTCAGAGGCATATTCCGGAAATGGTCGATGCTGTTGCGCTGGGGATGCGGGCGGGCCTTTCGTTCGAAAGCGCGTTCGAGCTGTATTGCGAGCGTTTCGACGATGTTTTGTCGCGCAAGTGCCGTCGGGCGCATGCATGTTGGGAAAGCGGCCTTGTTTCGCGCGATGCGGCCCTGCGAGCCTTGGCCGAAGAGGTAGACGTTCCGGTGATGACGAGGTTCGTGGGAAACGTTATTCGCTGTCTTCGCTATGGAAGTCCCATGTCGCGGGTTTTCGAATCGGTGGCAAGCGAGGCAAGAAGCTGCTATCGATCCCAGATGGAGGAGGTGGTGGCAAAGGCTCCGGTGAAGATGCTCATGCCGACGGCGGGCCTCATTCTTCCGGCCATGCTCATTGTTGTCATGGGCCCTGTGTTGTTGGAATTCGTATAGGTGGAATTCGACGGATCAAGGAGAAGACGATGGAAAACATGGTTGTTAACAAATGCTTTGTGGCGGGAAGCAAAGCGAACGGGCGCGCGCGAGGCGTTCGTGACGCGCTTGACCGCATGCGCGCACGCATGCGTTGTCGTGCAGCGAGAATGCACGGCTTTCTTGCGTGCAAGAAGGGGCAGGGTACGACGGAATACGCAATTCTGGTGGGTGTTTTGGTGGTGATAGCAATCGTCGCCATCACGTTGTTCCGTCCCAAAATCGAGGAGCTTTGGAATGCTATCGCGGATGGAATCAACGGTCTTTGAACGATTGTTCTTTCGGCGGAACGAGCAAGGGCCAGGTCCCTGCCGGCGCATGGGTTGCAATGTTGAGCAGCGTCGCTTTCGGCGAGAGGGGCAGGGAAGTGTCGAGTATGCGCTGGCAATCATTGCGTTTCTTGCCGTGGCGATCGCACTGGGAGTCTTGTGGCATTTCGTCTCGGAGGGAAACTTCGCGCAAGATGCGGCGGAGGCTTTGACCCATCGCATTCCCTGGGGTGTGTCCGACGTAATTTTGTTCTGATCATCGGAGGCTGATATGCGCGGAAGGGGAATTCGAAAGAGTTCGGATGCAGGCCAGGCTACGGTCGAGGCCGCCTTTTTGGCCCCTGTCGTTCTTCTGGGGGTCTTGATGCTCGTCCAGCCTGCGATTGTTCTTTACGACCGAATGGTCATGGAGTCGGCTGCGTTTGAGGCGTGTCGGCTTCTGAAGACGTTGCACCCTGACGACGCGAGCGCTTCTCGGGAATACATCGAGCGTCGTTTGGACACAATTCCGCAGGTCGATGTGTTTCATGGGGGCGAGTGGGAAATCGAGGTCGAAGGGGGCGAGGGGTCTGAATACGTCCGCGTCCGTATCGAGCACGGATTGCGTCCGCTTCCGCTCGTGGGCGCGGCAATGGGGTTCCTCGGGCTTACGGACGGGACGGGGCTGTACCGCCAGGAAGTTCGTGCGGAAATGTCGCCGCACGACGATTGGCTCGTTGGTTCCGAATTCGGTGTAGATCCGTCTGCGTGGTCGAGCAGATGGGAAGAAAAGGCGTGAAGAAGGGAAGGGGGTGCCGACGTGACAAGGGAGTGCTTGAAAGAAAACGGGACAAGACGGTATCCGACCGAATGGTTTCGGGACGAATCGGGGTATACGACGCTCGGGGCCGCTTGCGCGATTCTGGCGGCTTGCTCGCTCGCGTTTTTCTGCGCGTGGTTCTCGCGCAGCTATTCAAGAGCGGCAGGGGTTCAGGCGGTTGCCGACGCTGCTGCCCTTGCGGCGGAAAACGAAGTGGCCGAGTTCGTTATAGCCGTACGCGTGGCTGATGCGACATTGCTGAGCATGTCGTTGACGGGGCTTACGCTTGTTGGCGTCGGCACGATCTGCTGCTGCGTTCCGCCTGCCGCTTCGGCGGGGAAAACCCTGATAGACACCGGAACTCGAATTCTCGAGAAGCGCGACGACGTTGCCGAAACCGCCAGAAAGACGCTCTCGGCAATGCAGGATGCATTGCCTGCCGCCGCTCTTCTTCAGGCGGAGACCCTTGTGCAAGAAAACGCCGAAGAGCTTGGAGGCAACGCGGTGGCGTATGCGGAGCTTGTTCCTTCGACGGGGGAGGAGATATCCATAGGGGATGTTCAGTCCGCTCGTTTAGCCGCCGAGGAGGCGCAGGATAAAAGCGACCAGATTACCGAAGTGGCCCAAAAGGCGTCAGAGGCGCAAGATCGTGCTGATGAGGCCTTGAATGAAGGCTATCTGCACGATTGCGGAAACGCTCCGGGGTATTGCATGTACGAGCGGGCGGATAAGCTCGCAATGCTCCCGTCGTCTGAGAACCCGATGTTTCACAGCGTTAATACGTGGTCGTTCTCCGTCGCTCTCGAAAGAGCTAAGGCATACTACCGCTTCAGGTCCGTGCATGAAACGCCTGAAGGGGAAAGCCTGGAGGAGCAGGCAAAAAGCGCGCTGAGAGTTCGATTCTACGAATTCGCTTCCGCGGAGCTGGACAAGGGGTATGTGCGCGAAGGAGAGGGAAGTGCACCCGATATCGAGCTTCCCTTATTGCCGTCGAATACGTCGGAGATGAAGGAAACCAGCCTTTATACCGAAGTCGCATATCCGGTTGCAAACGGGAATCTTCACGCTTGGAGCGGTTGCCCCGAAGCAGTGGGGTCTAGCGGCCTGGGCTCTCTTGCCCAGCAGGATGAAGGTTTGTACGGGGTGTGTCCGACATGCGATTTCGACGCGGTCTCGCTTGGGAAGGTTGCAGCCGCATCGACGTCGATAGAAAACGGCTTCGAATACCACTACGAAAAGGTGGCGAAAGCTGCTCGGGATTACGAAGAGGCGGCGGGAGAGGCTTTCGTCGCGGAGCATGAGGCCAAAGAAGGAGCGCAGGGAGTTTTCGACAAGATATCAGAGGCTCTTGGAGAGCTTGCGGGAAGCAGGATAGAGGCGTATCCGCCTGGAAGATTCGGCGCTTTAGCGGCGATTGCGTTCGATGCCGAAAAAGAAGGCGATGTCCCTTTCGTTTCCGTCGTGCAGCAGACGGGCTCGTTCGCTGCCGTCTCTGCGGCGGTTCTTGCCGAAGACCAGGAAGAAGACGTGCTTTCATCTCTTCTTGACGGCATTGCGGATGAAGTGGGCCCTCCTCTGTCGGACGCTGCTCCTGCGGTGCTGTCGCTTTGGAATTCCATGCTCGAGGCATACGCGGCAGGTACTGACGGATTGCTCGGCGCCGTGGAAAAGCTCATTGGCAGCATTCCGCTCATCGGGTCAACGGGCTTGGGTACGTGGGCGTCCGGCGCCTTGAAGGACGGAATCGAATCTGCGGGGCTTGAGCCTGCCAATACGTCGTCGGCGAAACCGTTCGTCTCGAATACCGTCCATGTCGCGCAGCGGGGGGACGGGGTCATTGCCCAGGCTATTCTTGCCGCAAAAGGAGGATGAGACGGTTCTTGTCCAGTGACAGGCGTCTTTCTATGCGTGATTCGCGAAAAGGGGATGTTCGAATGGGCTTGGAGCGTAGGCGGAGCGTCTTCGAAGATTGGGGGAGGCATGATGTCAATGGGCTGTTGGGTGCATGCGCGTGAACGGGATTCGATGGCGCACAGGGCAAGAAAAATGCGGAGGCATCGGTGGCGTTGTCGCGGTCAAATGGCCGTCGAGTGCGCTTTTGTCTTTCCGGTTGTGGCCGTTATTGCGTTCATTGTGGCGAACGCTCTGGTGTTTGCGGGGGATTGTGCGGCTTTCGACCAGATTGTGCGTGAGGCGGTTTGTATGCAGGCTGATGACGGGCGGGAAGACTCGGGAGCCGCTGAAGTCAGGGCGCGCGTCGTAGAACGCCTGAATAAAGACCATATTGAAGTGAGTGTTGTGGCCGAAGGCGGAGCCATGGGACATATCCGGTATAGGGCAACGGCATCGTACAGGCCTCCGTTTCTATCGGGGGCGACGGTGTTCGGGGCGCGAGTTCCGGCTTTGACGCACGAAATCGGTTTTACGGTGAGTCCGTATAGAAAAGGAGTGGTGGTGTGATGACTCGTAATAAGGAATCGATGCTGGATTGTCAGAGGGGTTTCGCAATCCTGACGGGCTTGTTTGAGCGGATGAGGGGGCTGAAAGATCCGGCGCTTCGGGCGGGAACGACGGTCGTTCTTGCGCCCTGCCGCGACATCCACACTGTGGGCATGGCCGAGGCTGTCGATGTCGCCTTCGTCGATAAGGGAGGGGTCGTCGTGGGCGTTCATCGAAGCGTTCCTCCTGGGAGGCGCTTGAGGTGCATTCGCGCGAAGCTGACAATCGAAAGGGCGTCAAGGCCAGGAAAATGGTACGAAATAGGTGATAGGGCGCTTGCCCTTCCGTCATCGGAGTCTTTAGAACAGGGGTTGGAAGGAGAGGGTCATGAAAATATGTCCGACTTGTAGCGCCCGTTGTTTTGACGATATGGAGCTTTGCTACGGGTGCCTTCATGATTTCAGCAAGCATTTCGCCGCTGCAGCGGCGAACGGCCAGGCCGCTGCGGCAGCAAGCGACCAGAAAGGCTCGCTTCTTGAACGAGATTGGGATACCGAGCAAGACTGGGATATAGAGGAGTGCTTCGAATTCGATTGTGCATCTGACCGAAGAACGGGAATCGAGAAGTCATGCGGCGATTCGGGCCGTCTGCTGGATAGACGCGCGCTGCCATCTCCGCTGGAAGAGCGCGTCAAAGGCGGGGAAGGTTCGATCGGCGAATCGGCGGAGGAGGCCTCAGGGTTAGGGAAAGAGAGAAGGGAGGTGACGATAAGGATAGAACTCGATTCTGGCAAGGCATGCTCGGGCCGCAATGCGGAAACGAGTTGCGGGTTTTTGCGGCATGCCGTGGGAATCCCCATGCTGACCGTCGTCGGGAAAACCGACGAGGAAAGCGAACGGATTGCGCGAGGCGGCGTCGCGAAAAACGAGGATGGTGTCGCTATTGTTGAGGCGAGCGACGGTCGAGAGGCGGATCTCGTTTCGTTCGAAGGGTGTTCTGGCGAGGGCGGCCCTGCATCGGGGCAAGAGCGTGCTGCATGCTGCGTCACTATTTCTGTCGCATAGTCTTTCAGAATTGTTCCTGGGTGCCGCCCTGCGTTTCGGATCTCCCGTTTCCCCTTCGCTTTCGGCGCCGCACCCTCAGCGGTTCCTGCAAGACGGTGTCGTATTAAGGATTCATTAAAAGTTACCCTAGGCTTTCTTTTCTTCTGATGAAGTGGTACAGTGTCGTATTGTTATCTTCGTCTTACATTAGGAAGTGAAAGAAACATGGGAATTGCTGCCGCGAGAAATGCCATTTTCTCCCTGCGCGCCTCAAAGCCGAGGTTTCGTGCGGATGCGGAATCGAAAGAGGCGTCCGGTCCGGTTTCTCGGCGCCCAGAAGCACCTGCGGACGTTTTGAATCTTTCCTCCGAACGGGGCGAAGAGCGGGCTGTCGGGCACAAGGCGGCGTCTTCGCTGCCGCTCGCATTCGTGGGTGCGGGCAATAAGGCCCGAATCGAGAAGGTGTGCGGAAGCGAGCAAATGCATCACCACCTGGAAAACCTTGGCTTTGTCGAGGGTGCTTTCGTAAAGGTTGTGAGCGAGACGGCGGGAAATCTCATCGTCGAGGTCAAAGGGGCGCAGGTCGCTTTGGATCGTCATGTGGCGCTGAAGATAAAGATGTCTCTCTAGCGCGGAGGGGCTGCGTTTGACGAGTCGGGAATCGACGATTACCGAGAGCGATTGTTTTTCACGGAAGCGGACGCGCTGCGTTTGTTTGAGGCGCGAAGGTGCTTTGGATGCGGTTGGTAGAAGGGTTGCATGAGCGGCCCGCACGAAAAGAAGGGAACGAAGATGGAGCAGGGACAGACGATGACGTTGCGCGACGTGCCGGTTGGCGAACGCGCCCGTGTGAAGAAGCTTTCGGGGGAAGGCGCCATCAAACGCCACATCATGGATATGGGAATCACGAAGGGCGTTGAAGTCTTCGTTCGAAAGGTTGCTCCGCTGGGCGATCCGCTGGAGGTCACCGTGCGGGGGTATGAGTTGTCGCTTCGGAAAAGCGAGGCGGAGAACGTGCTTGTAGAGCGTATCGCGTAGAGGGCGTATCGCATAGCGTTTTCACTTTCGGGTTTATTGGCGGATGCATATTTCGTAGAAAGCACATTCGCCGACCCGCTAGCCACGGACGTGGCATTTTTTCAAGACATAAGTTAGCTAAGGGCAACTTAAAGAAAGGGACAAGGCATGCAGATACGAATAGCGCTTGCGGGCAATCCCAATTGCGGCAAGACCACCATGTTCAACGTTTTGACGGGGTCGGCTCAGTATGTCGGCAATTGGCCGGGTGTGACGGTGGAGAAGAAGGAAGGGTATTGCAAGGGCGACAAAAGCATCGTCATCACCGACCTGCCCGGCGTGTACTCCCTCTCTCCGTACTCTCCCGAAGAGATAGTGAGTAGGGATTACCTGATCGAGGAACGCCCCGATGTCATTGTCAATCTGGTGGATGCAACGAACCTTGAACGCAACCTGTATTTGACCACGCAGATAGTCAACCTGGGCTTGCCTGTTGTCGTCGCCCTGAACATGTCTGATCTTGTGAAGAAAAACGGCGATGTCGTCTATCCAGAGAAGCTTTCCGAACAGCTTGGATGTCCTGTTGTGGAAACAAGTGCGCTGAAAAACGAAGGTTTGGAGCACTTAGTCGACGTCGCCGTTTCCCTTGCAAAGGAAAAGCGGCCTGCGACCCCGTCCTTCTCCTTTGATGCAGAAGTAGAGAATGCTCTGAGCGAAATCGAGGAATGCATCGAGAGCTTCTCCCCCAAGCATTTGCTTCGTTGGAATGCCATCAAGGTTTTCGAGGGAGAAGAGCGAACGATCGATGCGCTTTCGCTTCCTCCCGATGCGCTCGATCGCGCTTCGAAGGTCAGAGCTCTTGCCGAAGAGCATTTCGACGATGACGCGGAAAGCATCATGACCTCGGAGCGCTACGACGCCATAGCTTATATTGTCGACGGCGCCCTGAGGAAATCTGCGAAAGGTATGACGCTGACGCAGAAGATCGATCGCGTGGTTACAAACCGTTGGCTCGGATTGTCCATTTTCGTTCTGGTGATGACGCTCGTGTATTACCTTGCCGTATCCGTGGGAGGCGGCGTTGTGACCGATTGGGCCAATGACGGCATTTCGGGTGATGGATGGCTTTATACGGGCGGCGCCGCATACGAGGAGGCGGTCGCCTCGTGGGAGGAAAGCATCGCGGAGGCCGAGGCGGCTGGTGACGGCGCCCTTGTCGACCAGCTGTCGGAGGAGGAGCCCGACCCCTCGGCATTCGGTTTGTGGATTCCCGGCTTAACGCCGATCGTTTCGAGTGCGCTCGAGTCCATAGGGTGCGCAGCCTGGCTGCAAAGCCTTGTCGTTGACGGCATCGTGGCCGGTGTCGGCGCTGTTATTGGCTTCATCCCCCAGATGGTCATCCTCTTCGTGATGCTGTCCTTCCTCGAGGGGTGCGGTTACATGGCGCGCGTCGCCTTCATTATGGATCGCATTTTCCGCAAATTCGGACTTTCCGGCAAAAGCTTTATTCCCATGCTTATCGCATCGGGCTGCGGTGTTCCCGCCGTCATGGCCACCAAGACCATTGAAAACGAGAAAGACCGCCGTATGACCATCATGACCACCACGATGATTCCATGCGGCGCAAAGCTTCCCATTATCGCCCTTGTCTTCGGGGCTTTGGCCGGTCAGGTTTCCGATGATGTGTGGTGGGTCGCGCCGATGTTCTACTTCATGGGCGTCGCCGCCATCATTGTCTCGGGAATCATGCTGCGCAAGACGAGGATGTTTGCTGGAGAGGCAACCCCGTTCATCATGGAGTTGCCCCAGTATCACCTTCCCACGGTCCGCTCGGTATTGATGGCCATGTGGGAGCGTGTCCGCAGCTACATCATCAAAGCCGGTACGATCATCTTCCTGTCCACGATTGTCATTTGGTTCCTGATGAATTTCGGCTTCTATGAGGGTTCTTTCACTCTGCTCGATTCTGAGATGGACGATTACATCCAGTACAGCTTTATGGCGATGCTCGGAAGCGTTCTGGCTCCGCTTTTCGCGCCTCTCGGATTCGGCGATTGGCAATCTGTTGCCACGTCGGTCACGGGGCTTGTCGCTAAAGAGAACGTCGTCGCTACGGTAGGCATCATTACCAGCCTCGGGGACGCGGGCGAGGCTGATCCTGGCATGTGGGAGGCGTTCGGCGCCATGATGGGCGGTAGCGCCCCGGCGATTATGGCGTTCTGCGCGTTCAACCTGCTGTGCGCTCCGTGCTTTGCCGCCATCGGCACCATTCGTCGCCAGATGGCGTCTGCCAAATGGACCTGGTTCGCCATCGGGTACATGACCGTGTTCGCGTATGCTGTTGCTCTGATGATATATCAGTTCGGGATGTTCTTCTCCGCGGGCAGCTTTACCATCGCTACGGCATTCGCTGTAATTGTTCTGGCGGGCATGTTGTTCCAGATTTTCAGGCCCATGCCGCGCTTCGAGGATAAGCGCCAGAAGAACGACCGCCTTGTTTTCGCTTATGGAAAGGAGCAGTGAACCTCGTGAACGTGTCTACCGCTTTGGTTCTAGCCGTCGTTATTGCGTGCGTGTGTCTTTCCATCCGCTCCTTTCGCAAGAAAGGCATGTGCGGATGTAAAGAGCACTGCTCAGGCTCGTGCGGATCGGGTTCGTGCTCGGCATGCGCCTCCGCTTCGCATTCGGCGTCTTCTTCCGAATCGTGCCCTGCGTACTCCATGGTCGAGGCCATGAAGCGCGACGTGGAGGGCGACTCGAAGATCTTGTCGTAGATTTCAGACGAACCGTTTCGGTTCGCCCGCGATTCGGATTCGTTCGGAGCAATTTTGCGATGCGCGCTTTGTCTGCGCAGTCGGTTCGCAATTCGTGAGCCCGCCTCCCGTCTATTGGGAAGCGGGCTTTTTCGTGCAATGTGATATGGTGTAGCGAACGAACCGTGTACCGATCCCGAGAGCGAGGCCCCCAATGTCTGAAGCGAAAACGACGACCGTCTTGGAGTCTCGTAGTGAAACGCTGAGCCATTCGCTTGAGGATTACCTCGAGGCCATGGTCGATTTGACAGAGGCGACAGGCTCTTCCGTTCGCGCCGTCGACGTGGCGAACAAGCTGGGTGTTTCGAAGGCGTCGGTTTCGAAGGCCATATCGAACCTTAAGGAAAAAGGCTACGTGGAGCAGCCCTATTATGGCGACATAACCTTGACGGAAAAGGGCCGCTCTTATGGCGAGGCCTTATGGCGTCGCCACAACCTGCTGTATCGTTTTCTTGCGGAAATCGTCGGCATAGACCCGCAAACGGCGAATTACGAAGCGTGTCAGATGGAGCATGCTATCAGCGAGGATTCGTTCGAAAAATGGGAGAAGTACTTTTCCTCTGTTGGCATCGAGTCCAAGAAGGCGTAGGGCCTGTTCCGTTCGCCGAAAGGCGCCGTGGCTCGGGCGTTTTTCGAGAGCGCTCGATGAAGGCCTCTGATGGTTTGAGCTGTGGAGCGGCCCGCTTTCGCGTTGAATGCGAAAGCGGGCCGACGTGTCTTTTGCGGAAACGTTGCGAGCCGTCTTTCCCCTCGGCTTTCGTGGGCTATCATGATGCGAAAACCCGATGAGAACAGGAGTCGTATCTATGCAGGTAGAACTTCTTTACCATACTCCCGATCCCGAGCGCGCCATTGCTACGGCGGCGCGTCTGTGCTATGCCCCCGTCGGCGCATCCGAACTCATGGAGACCATGCCTCCCGAAAGAATTCAGAGCGTGCTCTCTACCATTATGAAGAGCGGTCATTTTTCGACGCTTGAGCATGTAAACTACACGTTTGCGATCGACGGTGTCTCCCGCGCGATGACGCATCAGCTGGTGCGTCACAGGTTGGCAAGCTTCAATCAGCAGTCGCAGCGCTATGTGAAGTTCAAGGACGGGCTGAATACGATAAAGCCGGCAAGCGTCGCCGAAAACGAAGAGGCGAGCGCGCTGTTTGACGAGGCCGTGGACGCTGCGGTCGAAGCGTACCAGAAGCTTCTTGATGCCGGCGTTCCCGCCGAGGATGCGCGCTATCTGCTTCCCAACGCTGCCGAGACGAAGATCGTGGTCACCATGAACGTACGCGAGCTCCTTCATTTCTTCGAGCTGCGCTGCTGCAATCGCGCCCAATGGGAAATCCGCGAGCTTGCCCACAAGATGCTCGAGCTGGTTCGCCCTACGGCCCCCTATGTGTTTTTTGACGCCGGCCCGTCGTGCGTGCGCGGTGCTTGCAGCGAAGGCAAGATGACCTGCGGAAGACCGTACCCGAAAGCGGTGCGTTCGTAGTGAGGAAAAGCGAAACGAAGCGCGCCTTCTCCGAAGACGGCGCGCATAAGACCCATGTGGGCGGTCAAGCTCTGATTGAAGGCGTGATGATGCGCGGCAAGTACAACTGGGCTGCCGCCGTGCGCGAGCCGAGCGGCTCGATCTACGTCGAGGAGCACGACCTTGCAAGCGGTAAGAAAAAGAACGGTTGGCTGTACTGGCCCATCGTTCGCGGATGCCGCGCGTTCGTGGAGAGCTTGGTTCTAGGCTATAAGGCTCTCGAAATCGCCGCGCTCCACGCGTTTAACGACGACGCCGTGCCCGACTCTTCGGAGGATGAGCCGTCGCGGCGTCAAGTTCAGGATGACGAAGACCGTCTGGAGCTTCCTGCAGAAGGCGAGGCGTCGTCTCGTTCCCGGGTTTCTGCTGATGATAGCCGCAACGTCGCATCGCAAGATGCGACGTCCGAAGACGCTGCCCTCGAGTTCGGCAAGAAGGAAATGGCCGTTTCCATGGTGCTCGGCCTAGTGCTCGGCGTGGTGCTCTTCATTGTCGCTCCGGCGCTCATAGCCAACTTCATCGTGGGGGAGTATGACAGCAACACGCTTGCTTGGAACATCGTAGACGGCATCGTGCGCGTGGCCATTTTCGTGTTTTACATATGGCTGATCGGCCGTATGGAGGACATCAAGCGCATGTTCGGCTATCACGGTGCGGAGCATAAGACCATCCATTGCTTCGAGCACGGCCTTGCGCTTACGCCGGAAAACGCAAGAAGCTTCCCCCGTCTTCATGTGCGGTGCGGCACGGCGTTTCTTATCATGGTCATGATTATTGCCATCCTGGTCTACACGATCACGCCCCTCAATGCGCTTATCGCGGCATGGGGCGTGCCCGACGGCCCTGTCAAGCTTGCTCTTGTCATCGCAGTGCGCATCGCCTTGATGCCGGTGATTGCTGGAATCAGCTATGAGATCACGGTGAAGTGGGCGGGCAGCCATCCAGAAACCCCCCTGGTCAAGGTCATTCTGTGGCCTGGTATGCAGATGCAGAAGCTTACGACGCGTGAGCCTGATGACGGCCAGATCGAATGCGCAATCGCCGCTATGCGCAAGGTTCTTGAGCGTGAAGACGCCGAAGCGGCGAAAGAAACAAACGCGTTGGCTGGATAGCGCCGAAGGACGGCGGACGGCAAACCTTTGATGGCTTGTGGACTGTTCCCCGTGTTAACGATGCTGTTGTGGTCGCATACGCTTGCTCAAGGCCCTTGGCATGCTTTCGATATGCGAGAAGCCCCTCGATCCGTGTGTCGCTTCGGATCGAGGGGCTTCTGCTTACCGGGCTTGCGCCTGGGTTTTAAGGAGGCGAATTAGCGCAGCGTTACCGGCCAGCAGGAATTATTTCCTTCGAGGCCCATGGCTTCCAGAATGTGGAAAAACGCCGATTCGTGATGCATGATGGTGGTGCTTGACTTCATATCTCTCTCCTCCTCGGGAGCTAGCTTGTCTCTGCACCTCCTTACTATACCCTCTTCGTTTCTTATATCAATATCTAAAAAATTGATAGGTACTATAATTTAATTTGATAATGCTTCTAATGGAGATTGATAGTACATTATGAAGAAATGCGCTGATGAGCGTTTGTTTTCGAGCTATGGCCTTGGGGGAATGGTCGATAGGGGGAACAATGGGGGAGCGACCGAAATGCGCCAAAGAAGACGTCCTGGCGCTTATGGACGATGAGAGACTTCGTCGCCTGAGATCCGCGGCCGATGTCGGCTTGCTGCTTTACGAAGATTTAGACGACTATGAACTTCCCGAAGGCTACGACAAAAAAAGTATGTGGAGGCTTTTAAGCGCGATTCGCAAACAGGCGGCCGTGTTTCTGCCCGACGATCCCTATCGATCGGCCGATTGCTGGTTTGTTACCACGACTTCGCTTGCCCTCGATTCGAAGATGCTCGAGATTCGATGCAAAACGGGCTATCCGCTGGATAGAGATATCGATGCCCTCAAGGGCTCTCCTTTTTTGACGCGTTCGATTGAAAGAACGCTTGCCCGCGCCCTCGAAGCCGAAGGGGCGCTTGTCTCAGACGAGCGAATCCACGATATTTTTGCCGGCAGACGAACTCCCCGCTCTCCGCTTGATCGCGTTATCAGCAACTATATCGAAATTAGCAGCAATGCCGACGAGCTTGCCATGAGAGAGATTACCCACGGCCTTATCGAGACGATTTATTACCGACTCATAGAGGGCGTTGATGTGGAGAATATTCCGCGTCGCGAAAAAGTCTGTCCGCTCGATGAGCGGATTCAGCCTCCCGATAGCGCCTCATGCATCGATGCCATATGCCGCAGGGCTCGGATGGGAAACGAAGGGGAGATGAGGTTCGGTCCCATCCAGCGCATCATCAGCATAACGTGGTACTTCTGGAACTTCGACATATTCCCGTGCCTGAACTCCCTCGTCGGAGTGCTCCTGCGAAACGTCATTGCCATCAAATGGGGGTATCCCGTGCTGAGCTGGGTTCCGGTTGGGTACTATCCGTTCGGAGACCTCAACACTCCCCTGATGGAGTCCGTCTTTAAAAGCTGGTCGGTCGACTACGGCTTCGGCTTCGACTTCACGTCGTATTTCATTATGTACACGAGGTTCTACCTCAAAGAGGTCGATCGTTTGGAGAAGACGCTCTACCAGCTTAAGAACCTGAACGACCGTATTGGCGCCATGTTCGATTTCCCCATGAACGATCGGCAGAAGTCTATCATCTCGGCGCTTTGCAAGGAGCCGAATGCGGCATTGCGCATAGGCCCGCATCAGCGTACGTTCGCCGTTGCCTACGCAACGGCTCGCGCGGATTTCCTGGATCTAGAGCGTCATGGATGCCTGGTGAGGGAGCATGAAGGGAAGGCGTTTGTCTTCAAGGCTTGCCCCGCTTTGCGCGAATCCGTCATTCATCTCGGAGAGGCCGCCACGGAATAACGCGTGTCAAAGGCTGCGTGCCGTCTGGCTCGTTGCGTTCTGGAGGCTTTGCGCGTTCGGTGGGTTGTCGCGTGTGTTGCTGAGTTTGGCGCGCGTACTGCCGGTCCCAGTGCATTTGTCTGGCGCGCTGTCGGTTCCGTCGATTCGCCGGTCCAAGGCCGGCCGACGCCTTTTTTACCAGTTCTCTTTATTCGGAAGCGAACGGCCGTGTCCGAAGTGGATGGTTGCTTCCCCGAACGACGCGATGCGTTGCGCGCTTGCCCTGGCGTCTTCGCCGTTGCCGTAGAACATGGCGCTTGACGGGTAGACCAGATTCATAAGCGCATCACCCACGAAAAGGGCGGGATGTCCCGATTGCCCCTGCGTTACGAATCCTATGGAGCCTTTCGTATGGCCCGGAAGTTCGATGACATAGATGTCGGGAAAGCCGAAGTCCACGAGGGTCGTGCCTTCTTCGAGGAATTTTGCTGGGCGGAAATCCTCTATCGTTTCGCTTTCGAATCCGCGTTGCGAGACCGAGAGAACAGCCCTGCCTATGGCGGTGTCGGCCTGCATGGCCTCGGCGCAATTGTCCTGGATAAGGGGGAGGTCTTTTTCGCTCATCACGATGGGGACGTTGAGTTCGTTCGAGAGAAAAGCAGCGTTTTGCACATGGTCGTAATGCCCGTGCGTAAGCGCTATGGCGCGCATGTCGAAATTGCGGCATGCTTCAAGGATGCGGTCGCGGTAGGCGGTTTTTCCGGTGTCTACGAGCACCGCTTCGCCGTTGCGATGGATTAAAAAGCAGTTGGCGCTGCCGGCTTTCATGAGTTCGATATGGCATGGCTCCATGCGCAGCCCCCGTTTCCTGTGTGCATGCATATAAGGCTACTATGCGATTTCGAAGAGTTCAAGGCGCGGTTCGGGGCGGGTTTGGCTACCATGCCGCTTTGACTGTATCGAGATATTCGGCCGCCGCATCCGGCGGGGGCGGTATGGATGGGAGAATCATGGGAAAGCTTTTTGCGGATTGCGTTCGTGGTCTGGCTTCGTTGTTTGCAGGCATTGTTCTTGCGGTCGCCTTATCGTGTACGGGGTGTACGTTTCTTGAGGAAGCGGCTTCTTCTCTGGAATCTCCCGTGTCTCTTGAGGCGACGGTGCCGGAGTCGGAAGCTCTCGATTCCGCGGCATATGCTTCGAGCGGTACAACCTTTGAGGAGGTGAACGGAAACGCTCCTTTGTTCAACGAATCGGACGTTGCCTATGCTCGGGAAAACGAAGGATTCGAATACTACGCACCCCTCGATTGGCAAGGCCGATGCACGGGTGCGGTCGCGTGTTTGGGTGAAGAGACCATGCCCAAGAAAGGCGAGAAGCGCGGCAGCATTAGCAGCATTCATCCAAGCGGGTGGCATTCGGTCCGCTATGGGTTCATTGACGGGGAATCCCTGTACAACAGGTCGCACCTTATCGCCTGGAAGCTCGGAAGCGAAAACGCGAACGATCGCAATTTGGTGACGGGGACGCGCTTCATGAACGCCGAGGGGATGCTGCCTTTTGAAGAGGAGGTCATTCGTTATATCGAGCGCACGGGAAACCACGTTCTCTACAGGGTGGTGCCTGTCTTCAGCGAAGATGAGTTGCTTTGCCGAGGGGTTCAAATGGAGGCGCTTTCCATCGAAGACAGCGGCGAGGGCGTCTCGTTCAACGTGTTCTGCCCCAATGTGCAGCCTGGCATATCAATTGACTACGCTACGGGCGACAACGAATTGGACTATCGGTAGCGCTAGCGAGTGATAGGGGCGATGGTCCTGACAACCGCGTCTACGGCCGAGCCTGCCAGGCTTCCGTCCTCGATGCGCATGATTATCTTGCCTTTGAACCCGTATTCGGTTACCTCGGAGAAAAAGATTTTCGGGTCTTGGGTGATGGGGGATATTTTCGCGGCGGCGTCTTTGGCGGCTACGAGCAGGTCGGCCTTGACGTCGTCCATGGGTCGTTCGCTCGTGACGGCGAAAGGAATGCTGATCTGGTTTACCGGGGGGAGCTGGACCAGGGACGTCTTGGATATGATCGAATTGGGAATGATGACGGTTTCGCCTCGCGCGTTGGTAATGGTGGTATGGCGCCAACTTACATCCTGCACAACGCCGGTTTCCGTTCCCACCTCGATGTTGTCTCCCGGCTTCACGATGCGCATGATGGTCATCTGCACGCCGCCGATGAGGTTCGACAGCGTGTCTTGGAAGCCGAGGGAAATGGCGATGCCGCCTACACCAAGGGCGGTGACGAGTGCGTTGGGGTTGATGCCGAAGCAGGAGTCGAGGATGGTGCTGCCGCCTATGATCCAGATGACGGCGCGCACGATATTCACGAAAATGCTGCTTGAGGGCAGGGGGTTATCGTCTCGGTTGAGAAAAGCGCGCAGTCCTTTGGCGACGATGTGCGATACGGCGGCCGTGACGGCAGCCAGGGCAACAGCCCAGAAGATGTCCCTCACCCATTCCTGGGAGATGAATTCGACAACGTGTGCGAAAAGCTCATCCATGGCGTTCCCTTCGGTTTGGCATTGCGAACGAGGCATTGGTCGGCAGAATATCACGCCTTGGCGGCAGGGGCGTGAATCCGCTTTTTCTACATGCTCTTTTAAACAAGGTAACTTTTAGAAACCAAGACCCCTTTTAGATTTCTTGCAAAAACCGTGAAATGGCTTATGGGGGCATATTTTTCAGCAGGTCGATACGTGCTCTGTGATACAATGCAACAGCTTGTCAGCGACGGTTGGCGAGCCCCGTCTCGAATAGGCGAGCGGGTAGATAACTGTAGGCCCCCGAGACATGTTGATTTAACCACCATGACGAAGGGTCCCCGTGCTTGAAAGGGGTCCGTTTTGACCGAAATCAAGAACACGTCCGTCATCGACTTCGAGGACATCTCCGACGACCAGATGAACGAGATGATCGATGGCACCCTGACCAACTTCGACGAAGGCGATCTGGTCAAGGGCACTGTCGTGAAGCTCGAGCATGACGAAGTTCTGCTCGACATCGGGTTCAAGAGCGAAGGCGTCATTCCTTCCCGCGAACTCTCCATCCGCAAGGATGCCGATCCTTCCGATATCGTTGCTCTCGGCGACGAAATCGAAGCTCTGGTGCTGCAGAAGGAAGACAAAGACGGTCGTCTGATTCTGTCCAAGAAGCGTGCTGAGTACGAGCGCGCCTGGATTCAGGTCGAAGAGAAGTTCAAGGCTGGCGAAGTTGTCACCGGCGAGGTCATCGAAGTCGTCAAGGGCGGCCTCATCCTCGACATCGGTCTGCGCGGCTTCCTGCCTGCATCCTTGGTCGACCTTCGTCGCGTCAAGGATCTGGATATGTACCTCGGCACCGAAATCGAAGCACGCGTCATCGAGATGGACCGCAACCGCAACAACGTTGTTCTTTCTCGTCGCGTTCTCCTCGAAGAGGGTCGCAAGAACGAGCGTGCAGAGATTCTTTCCAAGCTCGCCAAGGGCATGCGCCTCAAGGGCACCGTTTCCTCCATCGTCGACTTCGGTGCATTCGTTGACCTGGGCGGCATCGACGGTCTGGTTCACATCTCCGAGCTTTCTTGGAACCATGTCAACCATCCCTCCGAGGTCGTCAAAGTCGGCGACGAGGTTGAGGTTGAGGTTCTCGATGTCGACCTGCAGCGCGAGCGCATCTCTCTCGGCCTGAAGCAGACCACCGAGGATCCCTGGCTGAAGCTCGTCGAGTCCTATCCCGTGGGCTCCATCGTTGACGGCAAGGTCACCAAGATCGTTCCCTTCGGTGCATTCATCGAGCTCGGCAACAACGTCGAGGGCCTGGTTCACATCTCCGAGATGGCTGCCAAGCACATCGACACCCCGGCTCAGGTCGTCAAGGTCGGCCAGGAAGTCAAGGTCAAGGTCATGGAGATCAATCCCGACCGTCGTCGCATCAGCCTGTCCATGAAGGCTGCTGCCGATGAGCTCGGCTTCGAGATCGAAGTTGACGAGACCATCCAGGCTCCCGAGCCCCGTCAGCCCAAGAAGAAGGCTGAAAAGGCTGCTGACGCTGAATAATAAAGCGTTGCATGCCTGATGCGTTACGGCGCATCGGTTCTTTATGCGAAATATCGCACTTGAAAGCGACCCCTTCGGGGGTCGCTTTTTACGTGGGCCTGCGTTGCGAAGAGCATTGCTGCGTCTTCGGGGATGCCTCCCTGCGTCGCGCGCTGCGTCCGTCAGTTCGTCGCCTTGCGTCGTCGACCGCATGCTGCATCCTCGAAGCCATCGCTTTGTGCGACGAAGGGGCTCGCTATGCTATTTCGTCGTTTCGTGCACCGTCCGTGGCAGTATCGACGAAATAGCATGCCCTCGCGTCGCATTTTCGGGCCCGGGGAAATTCATTCCCTTTCTGACCTGGAGTTTTGAAACAGCTGCCGTCGGAAGCCACGACTCATCCATGCTATTTCGTAAAAACTGCCAAAACGCGTGCGCAAACGAACGAGATAGCATAGATGAAGGGTCGAAGGCAGATGAAATGCCTCATCCGGGGGGCGAAGGTCGCGTCGGAGGGACTGAAGCGAGTGAGAGATCGCGTGGAGGGACTGAAGCGGAAGAGGTGCCGCATCCGGGGGAGAGAGTCGCGTGGGGGGACGAAGCAGGCGAGATGCTGCGCCTAGGGGCTCGTGGCCGGCGGCGCGAGCGCGGAGGCTTGCCTGCATGCAAAAGAATCGCGGCCGATTGATGGTTTCGAAGAAAAATCGCTATCGCACGCTAAAGCGACGATTATTCGTCTAAAATGGCGCCCATGATTTCGTTTGAAGAACATACAGAATTACACCCAGGTGCGCGTGTCGTCCTGGGGATGAGCGGCGGCGTCGATTCGTCTGTTGCGGCGCGCTTGCTTATGGATGCGGGGCTGGAGGTAATCGGCGTTACGTGCGTGTTCGTTGACGACGATGCCTCTCGCAAGGCGATCGAAGACGCTCGCTGCGTTGCCGAAATTCTGGGAATCCAGCACGAGGTGAAAGATTGCACAGCGGTTTTTTCGTGTCAGGTAATAGACGCGTTCGTGAGCGAATACGCTGCAGGTCGCACGCCGAGCCCATGCGTTGTCTGCAATAGAACGTGCAAGATTCCCGCGCTTATAGAGGCGGCTGACAGCCTCGGATGCGATTTTGTGGCAACAGGTCATTATGCCAACGTCGTGCGCCGTCGGGACCGTTTTGCCATTGCTCATGCGGCGTACGAACCGAAAGACCAGTCATACATGCTTGCCCTGCTTGCTCAAGACCAGCTCAAACGTCTCTTGCTTCCCTTGGGCGCTTTCGAGGAGGGCAAGACGGCTGTTCGGGCGTTGGCGAGAGAATGGGGACTTCCCGTAGCGTCGAAGTCGGACAGCCAGGACATATGCTTCATTCATGGTTCTCACCTGGACTTTCTTGCAGATAGGGGATTGGCTGAAGAACCTGGTCGCATTGTTTCATTGGACGGTAGGGTTCTCGGCCGTCACGAAGGGCTGCATCGCTACACCATCGGCCAGCGCAAGGGTCTCAATATCGGCGGAGCTCCCGAGCCGTATTACGTCGTTGAAAAGCGGCCTCATGCTAACGAATTGGTTGTGGCGTTTGCTTCGGAGGCAATGATTGGTTCCGCGCATGTTTCCCATATGGTGTGGCAGTCGGTTGCGCCGGAAGAAATCGCGCGGCGCTGTGACGAACGGGGATCTTTCTCGTGTTCTGTCAAGCTGAGGTACCGCCAAGCGGCTGTTCCGTGTCGCCTTGCTCTTGGCGCACCTGGCTCCGTGCGTGTCGTGCTTGATAGCCCCCAAGCCACCACTGCGCCAGGGCAGTATGCCGTGTTCTATGACGAAGGGGTTGTGATTGGCGGCGGCGTTATAGAGCAGACTATGCGCGATTAAGCTTTGGCCCGTGAGGGCGAAACGGCGCTTTAGGTGCCCGGTTGGCGGAGTCGAAGCGGGATGCTTGACGCGGTCGAGGCGGCCCGGCGAAGTGGCATCTTGGCAAACTGACGTGAGAACATCAATGCGGCTAGGCGCTTTGAGGAGAGGACGAACAAATGGGAATGAAGGTCAACAGGATTTTGCCCGAGCCGTCGGAGCTGAAGGCGGAATACCCTCTGTCAAGCGATCTGGCGGCTCTCAAGGCTCGCCGCGACGCCGAGATTCGCGACGTGTTCACGGGCAAGTCCGACAAGTTCATCGTTATCATCGGCCCTTGCTCCGCCGATAACGAAGATTCCGTATGCGAATATGTAAGCAGGCTTGGCGCCTTGGCCCCGCTTGTTTCCGACAAGCTCATTCTCATCCCCCGTATTTACACGAACAAGCCCCGTACGACGGGCGTGGGCTACAAAGGAATGCTTCACCAGCCCGACCCCGAAGCCGCTCCTGACCTGTTGGAGGGCATCAGGGCTATTCGTCACATGCATATTCGCGCCATGGAAGAAAGCGGATTGACGGCGGCGGATGAGATGCTGTATCCGGAAAACCGCACTTATCTGGATGATGTTCTTTCGTATGAAGCCGTAGGAGCTCGTTCTGTCGAAAATCAGCAGCATCGTCTGACGGCTTCGGGCATGGATACACCTGTCGGTATGAAGAACCCCACAAGCGGCGATCTTTCCGTCATGCTGAACTCCGTTGTTGCCGCCCAAAGCCCGCAGCAGTTCATCTATCGTACGCAGGACGTGTCTACCGACGGCAACCCGCTTGCGCACGCCATCCTTCGCGGCGGTGTGGACAAATACGGAACCACCATCCCCAACTATCATTACGAAGACTGCATGCGTCTATGGGAGATGTATCAAAAGCAGGGCTTGGCCAATCCTGCCGTTATCATCGATGCAAACCATTCGAATTCCGGAAAACAGTTCAAAGAGCAGATTCGCATCGTGGGCGAGATTACCCATACACGCAAACACAGCGCCGATCTGTGCAAGCTCATCAAAGGCGTGATGATTGAAAGCTATCTGGTGGAAGGGCGCCAGAACATAAGCGATAACATGACCTACGGCCAATCTATCACCGACCCGTGCATTGGATGGGATGACACGGTGCGTCTCATTCGCGAAATCGCGGAGCGTTGCTAGCACGATCGCTTGCCGATGCAGGTCGGAGCTTCGTCGCGTCAGAAGGGTGCGTCGTGGGCAAGGGGGCAGGATATGAAAAAGGTCGTTTTAATCGGCGGAATAGGATCGGGAAAGTCTAGCGTATGCGAGGCGTTTGGGCGTCTTGGGGCGGGCGTGGTGAAGCTTGACGATATAGGTCATGAAGCGTTGTCGTTCCCGGCAACCAAGGCGGCGTTGCGCCAAGCGTTCGGCGGTGCGATTTTCGACGATGGGGGAGATGTCGTGCGTTCTCGTCTTGCCGCCGCCGCTTTCGATTCGACCGAGCATACGCAACTGCTCAATTCGATTACGCATCCTGCCATTATGGACGAGTGCTTCCGACGCGTGGACATGCTGGGAGAGGCGCATGATATCGTTGTTGTGGAGGTTACGTCAGGCGAGATGACGCGCGAGGCGTTTTCATGGGCCGATGCGGTTGTTGCGGTGAGCGCTCCCGAAGAAGTGCGTCTTGCTCGCGCCTGCGCTCGGGGCGGACAAAGCGAATCCGATGTTCGTGCGCGTATGGCGCAGCAGCCAAGTGATGAGCAGCGGGCGTCCATTGCTGATTACGTAATCGACAACAGCGGATCTGTCGAGCAGATGAGCCATGCGGTTCAGACTGTATGGAGCGCTCTCGCACGCTGATTGGAAGTTTCGTGCGTGATTTCTCTCCGTTCGGCAACGTCTGCGCGATTTGGGTTTTCTCAAGATGCTCGCGTATACAATGCCTCCAGAGTCGTTTTCGGAAAAATCGACGTGCATGCCCATAGTGCGCAGCGGCATGCGGAACGGGGTCAGCATGGATGTCGCAAGCGTTGTGTCTTCTTTGACGACGGCCGAGAAAGCGTCGCTTTTAGCGGGCGTTTCTCATTGGAAAACGAATCCCTTGGAAGATCGCGGGGTTTCCTCCGTGGTGTTTTCCGACGGCCCCCATGGCTTGCGAAAGCAGGAAAACGGTTCCGACCACTTGGGCATTCATAAAAGCAACCCTGCGACGTGCTTTCCTACGGCGAGCGCTTTGGCCTGCTCGTTCGACGAAGCGTTGATCGAAGAGGTTGGCGCGGCTATTGGCGAAGAAGCCCGCGACCAGAAGGTCGATGTGGTGTTGGGTCCGGGCGTCAACATGAAGCGCAGCCCCTTATGCGGCCGCAATTTCGAGTATTTCAGCGAAGATTCGTTGCTTTCGGGCGCGCTTGGCTCGGCTATGGTGCGCGGCATTCAGAGTCGCGGCGTGGGGGCGTGCGTGAAGCATCTGGCGGGAAACAACCAAGAGCATGCACGCATGATTGGCGATTCCGTCATCGATGAGAGGGCTTTGCGCGAAATCTACCTTGCGCCGTTCGAGCATGTGGTGCGCGAGGCGAGGCCGTGGGCGGTCATGACGGGCTACAACCGTCTTAACGGCGTGTACTGCTCGCAGCATCCGTGGCTTTTGCGCGACGTACTGCGTGGCGAGTGGGGCTTTGATGGGGCCGTGGTGTCGGATTGGGGCGCTATGAGCGAAAGCGTCGCATCGGTTGCGGCGGGGCTTGACGTGTGCATGCCGGGTCCGCGAGCGGACCATTCCCAAGCGGTTGAAGAGGCCGTCTTATCGGGAAGTCTTTCCCTCGACGCCCTTGACGAAGCGGCCTGCCGTGTAGTTGGCCTGGAACAAAAAGCCCGGCGGGGAAGAGTCCTTCCTTTCGAATGCGATTATGCGCGCCATGCTGAAATAGCCTATCGTGCCGCAAGTGAAAGCGCCGTCCTGCTCGAGAATGACGGCATCCTGCCGCTTCAGGGCACGGAGAAGGTGGCCGTCATAGGGGCGTTCGCTCTGCTTCCGCGCTATCAGGGGGCTGGCTCTTCGAAGATCGACCCTGCTCGCCTAGACGATCCATGGAGCGCGTTTCTTGATGCGGGCGTCGACGTGGGGTATGCCCAGGGCTACGATGCGGCATCGGGCGATTCTTCCGAAGAGCTGCTTGACGAAGCGGCCGCGCTGGCGGCGCAAAGCGACGTTGCGGTGGTATTCGCGGGGCTTCCCGACCGGTTCGAATCCGAGGGCTTCGATCGCAAGCTCATGGTGATGCCGAAAGGCCATGTTTCTCTTATCGAGCGTGTTTGCGCGGCCAATTCGAAAACCGTTGTGGTTTTGCAGGGCGGATCGCCCATGGAAATGCCGTGGCGCACGAAACCTGCGGCAATTCTTCTGATGTATCTATCGGGATGCCGTGGCGGTCATGCGACGGTCGATATCCTGACCGGACGGGTGAATCCAAGTGGGAAGCTTGCCGAAACCTGGCCCGAGCATTTGCAAGACACGGCGCTCGGGCGAAGCTTCCCCGACACCGACAGGGAGGTCTTGTATCGCGAGAGCATCTATACAGGCTATCGGTATTTCGATGCGGCGGGCGTCGAACCTGCATATCCGTTTGGTTTCGGCAGGTCATACGCATCGTTCTCCTATAGCGATCCGACTGTGTCGTTCGTCGAGGGCAGTATCGAGGCATCGTGTACGGTGACGAACACGGGTGCGTGCGAAGGTGCGGAAACGGTGCAGCTGTACGTGGAACCTCGCGTGCGTACGACATTCGGGGAGAGGCGTCGGTTGGTTGCGTTCTCGAAAGCGAAGCTTGCGCCCGGTGAAAGTGTGCGTGTTTCCATGTGCGTCGACGAACGCGCGTTTCGCTTGTGGGATACGCACGAGCATCGCTGGCGCATCGACGAAGGCTGCTACGACGTTTTATTCTGCGCGTCGAGTCGCGATGTGCGCCTGACGTGCGATGTTTTTCTTGGTGCGGGCGAGGGCCAAAGTCCGTTTCCCGTCGATTCTGCGCGTTCTTGCGCACCCAAGCACAAGGCGCCTGCGTCGTATTACGAAGTTGTGCCAGGAGGGTTTTCCGATGCGGCCTTCGCGGCGCTTTACGGCGCTCCGCTTCCGCCGCGAAGGCCGGTGAAGCCTTTCACGCCCGATTCTCCCGTGAGCGATCTTGGCACGACGTTTCTCGGACGGCAGGCGTTTCGTATCGTTGATTTCCTGATGGCAGGGCAGTCGAAGCACATGAGCGACGATATGAAGGCCATGATGGACGAGATGGCGGCCGATATGCCGTTGCGTTCATTCACGTCTGCGGGTGTTCCGTTCGGCGTTGTGGAAGGATTGGTTGACGTTTTGAACGGGCATTGGGCAAAGGGTCTTGCGCGCGTCTTGAACATGGGTCGATGAGGCTTTGCTAAAAAAGCGTCCTGAAACGCGGTTTGCTGTCCACGCTTTAGGAATTGTCTTTTTGCGGACCTGCGCCGCGGCTGCTGGCGGGTTCACGGGCGTTTCTTGAATTACGAATATATGTTCGATAAATATCGGCATGTGATATTCTGGTTGCATATCATGAAGTCGCGCGATTGCGTATGCGCGCTGAGAAATGCTTGGAGTGAAGGAGCGGGCTCATGTCTTCTCACCTGCAAAACATAGAAGGCGTTTCCATGGAAGGAAAGCTGCCCGAGGTGCGTCTTGCTTCTACGCCGCTCAAGGTGGAAAGCCCGTACGAACCTGCGGGCGATCAGCCCCAGGCCATCGAGGCTCTTGCTGATGGCGTGCGCCGAGGGCTTCGCTATCAGAATCTTCTCGGCGTCACGGGGTCTGGCAAGACTTTCACTATGGCCAAGGTAATAGAGGCCGTTCAGAAGCCCACGCTGGTCATGGCACCCAATAAAACGCTTGCTGCGCAGCTTGCTGCCGAGCTCAAGGAGTTCTTCCCGCACAACGCCGTGGTCTATTTCGTGAGCTACTACGACTATTACCAGCCCGAAGCCTACGTTCCTTCTACGGATACGTTCATAGAAAAAGACGCTTCCATTAATGAAGAGGTCGAAAAGCTTCGTCATGCGGCAACGTCGAGCCTGCTTTCGCGGCGCGACATCATCGTGGTCGCCTCGGTGAGCTGCATTTACGGCATCGGCTCTCCTATGGATTACGCCGGCATGGCCGTGTTCGTGGATAAGGAAAAGCCGGCCGAGCGCGACGATGTCATTCACGAACTGATAGACATCCAGTACGACCGTAACGATTACGAGCTCAAGCGCGGCACGTTCCGCGTGCGCGGCGATGCGCTCGACGTGTTTCCTCCTTACGCGGACAATCCCGTGCGCATAGAGTTCTGGGGAGACGAGGTCGAGAGCATCCAGGAGATAGACAACGTGACGGGCGAGGTCTTGAACGAATACGAGGCGCTTCCCATCTGGCCTGCTTCGCATTATGTAACCGCTCGCCCCAAGATGGATCGCGCCATCAAGAGCATTCAAGAAGAGTTGCGCGACCGCCTGACGCAATTCAAAGAAGAAGGTAAGCTGCTCGAGGCGCAGCGTCTTGAGATGCGCGTGAACTACGACCTCGAAATGCTCGAGACCATGGGGTTTTGCAGCGGAATCGAGAACTACTCGCGTCACCTTGACGGCCGAGAACCGGGCGAGCCTGCGTATACGCTGCTCGATTACTTCCCCGATGACTTCCTTTGCATCATCGACGAGAGCCATGTGACCGTGCCGCAGATTCGCGGCATGCATGAGGGCGACCGCAGCCGCAAAGTCACGCTTGCCGAGCACGGTTTTCGTCTTCCAAGCTGCCTGGACAATCGTCCGTTGCGTTTCGACGAATTCGAAGAGCGCATCCCGCAGTTCATTTACGTGTCCGCTACGCCGGGTGATTATGAAGAAAAGGTCACGCAGAACCAGGTGGAACAGATTATTCGTCCCACGGGCCTGCTTGACTCGGAAATCATCGTGCGCCCCATAGCAAGCCAGATCGACGACATCATCGACGAAGCGAAGGAGCGTGCCGAGCGCGACGAGCGCGTGCTCATCACCACGTTGACGAAGAAGATGGCCGAAGATTTGACCGACCACCTGCTCGATCAAGGGGTGCGTGCGCGGTATATGCATTCCGATATTGCCACGCTCGAACGCGTCGAGATTCTAAGCGCGTTGCGCAAGGGGGAGTTCGATGTCTTGGTGGGCATCAACCTGCTGCGCGAGGGTCTCGATCTTCCCGAGGTAAGCCTCGTTGCCATCCTCGATGCGGACAAAGAGGGGTTCTTGCGCAACCACAGAAGCCTTATCCAGACGATAGGCCGTGCGGCGCGCAATGCGTCGGGCCAGGTCATCATGTATGCCGATAAAATGACCGATTCCATGGAAACGGCCATTTCGGAAACGCGGCGTCGTCGTGAAATCCAGATGCAATACAACGAAGAGCATGGTATTACGCCTCAGACCGTGCGCAAGGCGATTAACGATGTCATGGGCTTTATGTCCGACGGGAATGGTGAAGCGGTAGGCAGCGCCGAGGATGTGAACAGAACTTTGGCAGAGCTTTCGCGCTCTGAGGTGATGCGCGTGATTTCTAGCATGGAAGAAGAGATGATCGCCGCATCCGCGAATATGGACTTCGAGGAGGCCGCCCGCCTGCGCGACCAGGTGGTCAAGCTGAAGGCTCAAGTGGAGGGGTCGGCGGAAAAGGACGTCTTGGCTGACCTGAAGAAGACAGCGCGTAAGGGCAGTGCTTTCGCCGCCGGCCGCAAAAGCTCCTATGGCGGAGGACGGAGGTCGTAAGCGCGCAGCGCTTAATCGTTGGAATCTTGGGCTATAAGACAGATTGGGCTTCGGGCCGAATCGGGCTTTTGGCTCTCTTGTTTCGTGCAGGTTTGGTCGACACTGTGCCCTTGCGCGCGTAAGAATGTTCGAAACATTTTCTTTACGCTTCGTGATGGCTCTAGCGGCGCTACGTACGCCTTGATACTATCGTCGTTCGAAAGACACAGCAATTGAAAACGGACGGTTTGCATGAGTGACTACCAAGAGCATGGGAAAAAGGCGGGATCGGTCTCTTCGAAACAAACGAAATCCGACATTGCGGTAAAAGTCCAGGCCCAAGCGCCCGAGCTCTCGCATAACTGGAAACGCATCATCGTGACAATTTGGATTGGTCAGGCGTTTTCCATCCTGACGGCGTATTCGTCCATGTACGCGGGCGTGTGGTATGTCACCGAGACCACCGACTCGGCGCTCATGCTGGCTATTGCCTCGTTGTGCTCCATGCTGCCGCAGGGCTTGCTTTCGCCAATTGGCGGCGTGGTGGCCGATCGTTTTAACAGAAAATACGTGCTCATGGCCGCCGATGCGTTTGTTGGCGTCATGGCGCTGCTCATGGGCATGGTCATCTTCATGGGCCATGTGTCGGTCGAGTTGGTCTTGGTCATGAGCGCTTTGCGCAGCGTTGGCCAGGCTTTCCATATTCCCGCCATGGAATCAACCATGCCCCTGCTTGTTCCGAAGCGTCATTTGGTGCGCATCAATACGCTTAACCAAAGCCTTTGGTCCATGGCGCTGATCGTGGGTCCCGTGTTCGGAATTTTTCTCTACACCGCCATTGGTTTCCAGATGGTGCTGTTCCTCAATGCATTCGGCTGCGCCATGGCCGTGCTCACCATCGCCACGGCTAAAATCCCTGATTTCCACGATACGAGCGAAGAAGCGCGTCATCCCGTGAAGGCCCTGAAGGCTGGGTTCGCCACACTCAACGCCGATCGCGGGCTTTTGGTCATGGCAGGTATCGTCATGGCCGTGATGGCCATGTATACGGGCGTCGACTCGCTGTTCCCCTTGATGACGTATGACCAGTTCAACGGCGACGGGTATATGGCTTCGATGGTGGAAGCGGCATATGGCGTCACCTCTCTTGTCGGCATGGGAATCCTGTTCGTATGGGGCGGCGGTCGACGCTTGCTGCACCTGGTGGCGTTTTCCGGTTTTGGCGCCGGCATCGTCTTGGTCCTTGCCGGCCTGCTTACTCCCGATATGTTCATATTCTTCGTTATCCTGACGGGCATTTCTGGCGTTATTGAGGCGTTTTTCAGCGGTCCCTTGCTGGCGGTGCTGCAGAAGCGCATTCCGCCGGAGAAGATGGGACGCGTCATGGGTCTTTTCACCACGGTTTCGGCGCTCTCGTCGCCGATTGGCCTTGCCTTGGCGGGAACGTGTGCTGAATTTACGGGCGTTGCTAACTGGTTCATCATCGCGGGCATCGTGGTTTCAGTTGGCGGCATTTTGCTGGGAACATTGCCCATCCTGCGTAAGCTCGATAAGGAAATTGCGGCCACGTTTGACGAGCCAAAGGTTGTCAAACGTAAGGTCGAGGTACGTTCGGGAGGGTCGAACGCGGCTGCTAAGGAGTAAAATGCGAAAGGCACGGCGTACGCCGTGCCTTTTTGCGCTTCGTCTTGCTCGCATGTTCATGGCCATGCTTTCATGCTGAATTGCTGCGAATCGGAGTTCGGGGCGGCGGTAAGGATGGGGCAGGAAGGGGCTTCGATGGTTATACTCGGGTCGCTGGTCAACGGCATCGCGACGGTGTTCGGCGGCGTGCTCGGTCTGCTGTTCAAGCGCCGCATGCCGAACGACCTGGGCGATTTCCTTATGAAAGGCTTGGGGCTGTGCGTCATCCTCGTGGCTGTGCAGGGTATGGTCAAAGACGGGGACGTGGTGGTCACGGTGCTTTCGGTCGTGGTCGGCGGAATGCTCGGCTTTGCCATCGACATCGACGGGTGGATTCATCGTTTTGGCGATTGGGTGCAGGCGAAGATAGACCGAGCGTTTCGCGGCTCCACGGCATTGGGCAATTTCTCCGACGGCTTCGTTTCCTCATCATTATTCATCTGCATCGGATCTATGGCGGTGTTGGGGTCGTTGCAAAGCGGCTTGCAGCTCGATCATTCCACGCTGTTCGCCAAGGCGGTAATTGACATGGTGGTCGTCATGGTTATGGCCACCACGCTTGGCGTAGGCGTGCCGTTTTCGGGCATCGCGGTGTTTGCGTACGAGGCAGCTTTGAGCTTGGGGGCAAGTCTAATCGCGCCGCTTTTGACCGATGCGGTCATTAACGAAATGGTGTGCGCCGGCAGCCTGCTCCTTTTGGCTATTGGGCTGAACATGCTCAAGCTCACCGATATTAAGGTGGCGAATTATCTTCCAGCGGCGTTTATGCCCATCGCAGTATGCGCCGTCATGCAATACATACAGGGGGTTTTGGCATGAGTGTGGTCGAAATCATCGTGCTGGGCGTGGCGTTGGCGATGGACGCCTTTGCCGTCACAATTTCCAATGCGTTTTGCTATCGGGGCGCATCGCGGGCGCGTCTGTTCGTGTTGCCGATTGCCTTCGGCGTCTTCCAGGGGCTCATGCCTTTGCTGGGCTTTTTTCTCGGGGGAATCATCGGGAATATTATCGAGGCGTACGCAGGCATTGTGACGCTGGTCATTCTGGGCATTATCGGTGGCAACATGATTAAGGAAGGCGTGTCGGCACTGCGTAGTCCAGAGGAATCGTGCTCCATTGAGGCGCAGCGGCTTACGGCCGGGGTCATTTTGATGCAATCTGTGGCCACGAGCATTGATGCGTTCGCTGTCGGTGTGAGCTTGCGCGCCGTCAACGTGGATATTGCGTTATCGGCGGCAATTATCGCCCTGACTACGTGCGCGTGCTGTTTTGTCGCTTTGGCGCTTGGTAAAAGGTTCGGTAACGTCTTGGGCGACAGGGCGCAGATTGTGGGCGGCGTCGTGTTGGTGATTATCGGGTTGAAGGCGATGTTTTTCTAGGCGTCCTTTGCTTTCGGTCGGACGGAAAGGAGATGCTGTGGCGAATCGTATTTTCATTACGGGCGATACGCACGGGTCGATGGACCTGCGCAGGCTCGGTTCTGGTTTCTTTTCGACAGGCTGCGAGCTCGATAAACAAGATTACGTGATAGTCTGCGGAGATTTCGGCCTGGTTTGGGCCGATAATTCCGAAAGCAACTACTGGTTACGTTGGCTTGAGAAAAAGCCTTTCACAACATTGTTCGTGGACGGAAACCACGAGAATTTCGACATGCTCGAGTCCATGGAGACGGAAGAGTGGCATGGCGGATTGGTCCACCGCGTCAGACCTTCAATCCTTCATCTCATGAGAGGGCAGGCGTTCACGATATCTGGTCGCTCCTTCTTCTGCATGGGAGGCGCCCGTTCGGTCGACAAGGCATGGCGCACGCCGCATAAAAGCTGGTGGCCCCAGGAAATGCCTTCGTCTGAAGAATACGCTCAGGCGCTGGATACGCTCGATGCATTGAGCTGGAAAACCGACTACGTGCTCACGCATTGTGCGGCGAGCAACGTTCAGTATCGGCTGAACCCGACATACGAAAACGACGAGCTTACGCGCTTTCTCTTTGATGTGGAGCGAAAGCTTGATTACCGCCACTGGTTTTTCGGGCACTATCATGAAGATCGTGGCATTGGCGATCGCCAGACTGCCATCTACAACGACGTGGTGGAAATTGTTCCTTCCGCCGACGGAGACGATCTGCGTCGCGTTCCTGACGGCTTTCGAGCGCAATAAGGCGCAGGCTAATACAGCGGCAAATCGCCGGTGAGCGGGTCGATTTGCTCGGGATACAGGGGTTCGAACGCCATGCAGGTGTAGGTGGGTTCGCCGTGGAACTCGGTGTGTCCTGCATCCTGGATGAGCGCGGTGACGAAGCCGAGTTCTCTTCCTCGGCGATCAAGGTCGAGCAGTGCTTCTTCGGAGTCTACGTATACGCATATTTTCGCGACGCCGTTTGCAAACCATTCGGAAAGAGGCGTTGCTTCGCGGTCTTTGTTCTCGAGGGATATCCACCCATTGGTCGCATTCACGTCGTTCAAACGGTCTTCCTTCGCAAGGGCCAGAAGCACCGCCTCAACGCAGGCGTGCCCCGATTGCGCGGCAATCTTTCCTTTGCGCATTTTGAGGTCGCGTCTCACGACGATGACTTGCTTTGCGTTATACATTGCTCCCCCTGTCGTTCATGTGCAAAACGCCGTTCTCTCAAGCACGTCGCGTTTGAATTCAACGAAGGCATCGATGGCGAAATCTGCGCGCTTTGTTTCGTCTGGTGTGCGGCTTTGTAGTCTAGCGCAAAGGAACGCATCCCGGCATGCAGGGCAATCGCGATGTTTCTTCTTGTGCTTTATGCTTGCCGGTATCGTAAGTTCGTTCGAATTCGGCGAAAATACGGCTTATCCGAAGAAGGCCGCTGAACGTCCGAGGCATTCGCTTCTCGTTGGCGCATGATGCGGCGCATGCGAGAAAGGACGGCTCTATGCCAGATTGCGAAGTGTTCGGCGCGCCGTCGGAGGACGCCTGCAGCCAAGCTCGACGACTCTGCTCGTTCATTCAGGCTTCTCCGAGCGCGTTTCATGCCGTTGACGAGATAACGTCTCGTCTTCGTGACGTGGGTTTTCGCTATCTTCCTGAAAACGCCGCGTGGAGCATGGAGCCGGGCGGCTGCTATTTCACCACGCGTAATGCCTCGAGCGTTATTACATGGCGCATTGGCGACAATATGCCCGAAGACGGCTATCACTTCCAAATTGCCGCATCGCATAGCGACTCCCCGGCGTTCAAGGTCAAAGACGCCGCCGAGCTTTCGGCTCCGGGGAATGCGCTTCGTCTCAATGTGGAAGCGTATGGGGGCATGATCGACTACACCTGGTTCGACCGTCCTCTCGGCCTTGCGGGGCGCGTTATGGTGCGTGACGGCTCTCGTATCGAAAGCCGCCTGTTGTTTATCGATCGCCCTGTCGCTCTTATACCAAGCGTCGCCATCCATATGAACCGCGAGGTCAATAAAGGGTTTGCGCCTGATAGGCAGGTGGATGCCTGCCCGCTTTTTTCCGCCGGAGCGCTTGGGGCGGGTTCGTTCGACGCGTTTCTTGCGGGCGAACTCGGCGTTGATCCCGCGCAGATCGTCGGTCGCGATGTTTTCCTGGTGAGCTTGGAAGCCGCGCGTATTTGGGGAGCGGCGGACGAATTCGTCTCGGCGCCGCGGCTCGACGACCTCATGTGTGCGCACGCTTCGCTCGAGGCGTTCCTTTCCGCAAAGCAGAACGGCTGCGTTTCGGTGTATTGCTGCTTCGACAACGAAGAGGTGGGGTCGAACACCAAACAGGGGGCCATGTCAACCATGCTGCGCGACGTCCTTGAACGCATAAACGACGCTCTCGGCTTCAGTTGGCAAGACCTGCGCCGCGCTCTTGCGGCGAGCATGATGGCAAGTTGCGACAACGCCCATGCGGTGCATCCCAACCATCCCGAAAAAGCCGACGAAGGCAACAGGTGCTTTCTCAACGGCGGCATCGTGGTCAAAGAGGCCGCCAACCAGGCATATTGCACGGACGCTTTCAGCCGAGCGGTCTTCACGGGGATTTGCGCCGATGCGGGCGTGCCCGTGCAGCGCTTTGCGAACAAAAGCAATATGGCGGGCGGTTCCACGCTCGGCAATCTCTCGAACATTCAAGCGAGCATGCACGCTGTGGACATAGGCTGTCCGCAGATCGCTATGCATTCTTCGTACGAGACGGCGGGCGTGCTCGATGCGCTTTATGCGCGCCGGGCGCTGGAGGCGTTTTTCGAAACGGACATTCGCATAGACGGGGCGTCGTCTGCGACACTGGTTTCGCCGCAGGAGGCGTAGGCGTTCTTACATTAGAATCGGTTGCGCGCACGTGCGCGGTGTGTTCAGAACGGGAAAGGCAGGATTGTCGGTGCGGATAGAGAAAGCGGCCATCATCGGCAAAGGCGCCGTCGGTCTTTTGTACGGAAGCCTTATTGCGAGCAATATCGGACCCGACGCGGTCGAGTTCGTCATGGACGACCAACGTTTTAGGCGGCATTCTGACGACAAGATCCGCATCAACGGCGATTCGTGCGAGATTAGGACCGTCTCCGCTTCCGAAGCGCAGCCTGTCGATTTTTTGATACTCGCCATCAAGGCCACCGGCATGGAAACCGCGTTGCGAACCATGAAATCCTGCGTCGGTCCGGAAACTCGAATCATTTCGCTTTTGAACGGCATCACAAGTGAAGAGCGCATCGCCGAGGTGTTCGGTTGGGGCAATCTCGTGCTCAGTGTTGCCCAGGGGATGGACGCGGTGTATATCGGCACGGAGCATACGTACACGCATCCTGGTCAGATCAGGTTCGGCGCAGCTCCTCATACCGACGAAGGGGTCGTGGACGAAATCGCCGACTTCTTTGCGAGGGCGGGTATCGATTTCGTCGTTGAGGACGACATTCGCCACCGTATGTGGACGAAGCTCATGATGAACGTGGGACTGAACCAGACCTGCATGGTGTATGAAGGGACTTACGGCACGGTTACCGCCGAGGGGGAGCAGAATCGCAGCCTCGTCGCCGCCATGCGCGAGACCATGGCGGTTGCCCGCGCAGAGGGCGTGGAGCTGACCGAGGCCGACCTTTCCCAGATGGTGGCGCTTACGGAATCCCTCGATCCGAACGGCATGCCGTCCATGGCCCAGGACCGAATCAACAAACGGCCGAGCGAGGTGGAAGAATTTGCCGGCGCCATCATAGGCCGCGCCGAAAAGCACGGCATTCTCGTGCCTCAGAACCGATATCTCTATCGTCGTGTACAAGAGATCGAATCCTGTTACGAATAGCGTTACGAAGAAGGGAAGTCTCATGACGGAAATCGCTATAGGGCTGCTGGTATCCGTGGCATGTCTCATCTCGGCGCTCGTGCTTTTTTCAGGGCACGGAGTTTTCATGGTTGCCTCGCTGAACCGCATGGACCCAGCGGAGCGTGAAGCGAACTATGACGTGAAGCGCGCATGCCGCGCAACGGGCGTGTTTGCCCTGGCTGCCGGCGTGCTCGTGCTGGTGTTCATTGCCTTGAAGTACGCGGTGCTTGTGGAGGGGCTTCCCGCGGGCGTGCTTACGCCCTATACCTGGTTCATGATCATTGCCATCATCGGCGTGCTTATCGCAAGCAACTACTACATTTCAACGCGCTGCAAGAAGTAAACATCCGCTTACGACGGTTCATTCGCAAGCCTCGATGCGCTATGGTGCGCTTGATGGATTTACGTGAAAGCGAGGTTGCCATGAGGCAAACTGACAGCATCCAAAAGACTGCGGCGTCGCTTTTCGCCGGCAAACCAGTTGTGTTTCCGACCGATACCGTGTACGGGGTAGGGGTGGCCGTCGGGCTTTCCGAGTCTCCTCAATCGCTCTTCGATATTAAACGCCGCGATGCCGAAAAAGCCATTCCATGGCTCGTAGGCAGCAAGAGCGCGCTGCAGTTCTATGGGTGCGATGTTCCGGATTACGCATTGGCTTTGGCAGACGAATTCTGGCCTGGTCCGTTGACGCTTATTGTAAAGGCGGCGAACAACGTTCCCCAGGCGTTTCGCGCGGTGGACGATACGATCGCGCTGCGCATGCCGGACGATGCGGTTGCACTTGCCCTTATTGAGAAGGTGGGCTTTCCCTTGGCTACGTCAAGCGCTAATTTCCAAGGGGAGCCGCCGGCGCATACATTTGACGAGCTGAATCTCGAGTTGCTTGCCAAGGTCCCCGCCGCACTCGGCGACGGCAGCCCGCGTAGCGGCATTTCTTCGACGGTAGTCGACTGCACGGGGGATGCGCCTCGTGTCATACGCGTCGGCGCTATTACACCTGACGACATTGCCCGATTTGCGTAATTTCGCCATGGAGGCCCTCGACCGCAAGGGACGGTACTGCTCCGTATGCATTCGTGCGGTACGCGGTTCCATGACGCGCTCCATGAACGACGTTGTGGCCATGGAGGCGGCTTCGCTGTTCATGGAGGAATTCGCGCGCAGAAGCGTTGCATCTCCGCACATGCTTCTGCATGGCGTATGGCCTAAGCATCCGTTCGACGATGCGGTTGAGCGGCTCTCGTCGTTTTTCGAGGCTCGATTTTCTCCGGGTGGGTCGTTGTGGCGCATTGGGCGCGAGCTTGAGCCTGCGGCATGTAGCATCGCGTCGAGCTGCGAATGCGCCTCTTGCGGCTGTATCGGGCATGTTGTTCAAGAGGCGCTTTACGACGCTTCGGCCGAGGCCATTGGCGCAACGTCTCGTGCCTGGGTGAACGACGCAGGAGAGAAAGCTGCGGATTTTTCAGCTGTTGAACAAGCGTTTCTTGGGTCTTCGTGCCATGACTTCGATGCGTGCGGCGGTATTGTGTGCTGTTTGAACTTTGCTTCCTTTCTTTTTCACCAACGTAGGGCCGTTTGCGCATCTACTCCCTCATGCGATGCTCCGTTTATTTGGGAGAGGAAAGACTACGAAGGCTTCGTCGGAAGCATTGATCGCCCGGGGGCAGAATCCAAAGCGTCGGCATCGGCCTTCATGTTTTCTCCTGTGCAGGAGGCGGCGATTCCGTCTTCCTGCCTTTTCAAAGACCCGTTCTCCCTCGCGCTTGATGAATTGGTCGGGGAAAATCCCGAAACAGAGGCTCTTATGGCGGCGGCGCTCGGGGACGCGTCCGTGCGTGATGCGGCTGCTTTGCAGGAGGCTATGCGCCGTCTTGCCGAGCTTACGCTTGCTTGGTGCGGCAAGACGGGGCGGGAGGATCCGCGCGCATACACAATTCGGCGTTGCGGGGAGGCAGGAGCTGTTCTTTTTTGAAAAGGAGTCTTGGGGAGAGGCGTCCTGATGCCGCTGAAAAGGCTGTGCGTTTTTCGGAAGAAGTCGTGGAGGAATTCGAAAGGCGTCCCACGGTGAATGGCACGGTGGAGGGAAGAAGGCTCCTTCATGATGGGGCCATGGATTCTTTTCTCTACATATGCCCGCTCTTTGTCTGCGAACGAGCCTGTATCGTCCTTGCCTGCGCGGGTCTGGCATGCGTTTTGGCGTGGATAAGCATCGTCGACGTTCAGGAGCGCATCATTCCCCATGGAGCGCTTTTGGGGGCTGTGGCAATCTGGTGCATACTCATAGCGTGCACGGCCGCTTTCGGTTCGGAAGGCTCGGCGTTTCGGGCGGCTGCGGCAGGCGTTGCGGGGGCGTTCGCATTGGGGGCGGGGTCGTTTGCTACGTCATGCGTGGCAGATGCGTACGTCGGCCGCGAAACGTTCGGGGCCGGCGATGTGAAACTGCTATTCGTCGTGGGTCTTTTTTCGGGCGCGTTCTGGGGCGCGGTTATTCTCGTGCTTGCTTGCGTCTTGTTGCTCGCGACGGCGTTTGTTCGTGCATGCCGCGATGGTTTCCTTAGAAGGCGTCCGTCGCGAAAGGGCCGTTCTATTCCGATCGGGTTTCATGGCGGCACCTCCGACGACGGCACGTTTCCCTTCGCGCCTTTTGTCGCCGTTGCCGTCTGTGCAGTATTCGCTGTTCTTTCATGCGCCGAGGGAGTGGCGCCTATGGCTTAACCTGCTGCTGGGACAGCTCCCAACCTTGACCCGTTATTCGAAATGCTCGGCGGCGCGTTTCAACTGGTTGATGATATCGATCTACTGCGGGCACATGTCTTCGCACGCACCGCATTCTATGCATTCGCTTGCGGGCGCTTTCGCCTGCCAGGCATATTGCCCCTTTGCGAACTCCCGGTTTTCGGTGTAGGCTTCCAAATTCAGCAGGCCAAGGATGTTGGGAATGGCGATTTCCTGCGGGCAGTCTTTCACGCAATAGCGGCAGTTCGTGCACGCAATGGTGTCCACGGCATGAAGCGCTGTTACCGCTTCGTCGAATGCCAGCTGCTCTTCGGGCGAGAAGGGCTTAGAGCCGAAGGAGCGGTAGTCGTCCACGTTCTCGCGCACGTGCTCGATGCTGGACATGCCCGAAAGCACGGTGATGACGTTGGGGAGGTTGTAGCAGAAACGATACGCCCACGATGCAATGCTTCTGTCCGGCGCTGCTTTCTTGAACACGTCGCTCACGCGTGCGGGAAGATCCATGAGGCGGCCGCCACGTGCCGGCTCCATAACGATTGCGGGCACGCCGTGCTTCTGGGCTACTTTCATGCAGCGACGCGACTGGACCACGGGGTCTTCCCAGCCCAGATAGTTCACCTGCAGTTGGACGAAGTCCATGTCGGGGTGTTCGGTCAGTATATCGTCGAGGGCTTCGGCTCCATCATGGATGGAAAAGCCCACATTGCGGATTTTGCCCCGGTCTTTCATTTCGCGGACGAAATCCCACATGCCGTATTCGTCGAATTTTGCTGTGCGGGGCCCGCCGACGTTGTGCAATAGGTAGAAATCTACGTAATCGAGCCCAAGCCGGTCGAGGGAGGTCTGCGGATTCGATTGCGCGGTGGCCGCATCGGGCGCTGCCCAAGCGAGGCATTTCGTGGCGACGGTATAGGCGTCGCGCGGATAGCGTTTCACGAGCGCCTCGCGCAAGGCCGTTTCCGAGGTGCCGTTGTGGTAGACGAACGCAGTGTCGAAATACGTTCCGCCTCCCTCGATGAAAGCGTCGACCATTGTTTTGAAATGCTCGATATCAATGCTTGTGGGATCCTTTTCATCAAGAAGCGGCAGTCGCATGCAGCCGAATCCGAGTTTTGGGGTGTTCAAGAGAGATTCCTTCATGGCTTCCTTTCTTTCGTGCGAATGTTAACCTGCTGCTTAGAGCATGGTTCAAGTCAAGCATTTTTTTTGGGATATGGGCTGCCACGGATGTTTCGCAAACGCGCGCTGTGTGTAATACAGAGGGGGAAGAGGCATGAAAGCGATTGAATTGCATTACGAAAGCCATGATGGCGTCTCGGATATTCGGGCGCTTCTGTGGCAGCAGGACGCCGCTTCTTGCGAAGCGCCGCGCGGCATCGTGCAGATCGTGCACGGCATGTCCGAACACGTGGAGCGCTACGCTCCTTTTGCGTCGTTCCTGGTTTCAAAGGGTTTCGTCGTCTGCGCGAACGACCACGTTGGCCATGGGAAGAGCGCTTCGGATAAGGAATCGCTCGGCCATATGCCCCTTCGCAACGGGGCGGAGGTTCTTATAGAAGACGTTCACGAATTGCGAAAGATGATGCAAGGGCGCTACGGGGAGGAAGTTCCCTTCGTCATGTTCGGCCATTCTATGGGAAGCTTTATGACACGATGTTATCTGACCAGGTATGCGAAAGGTCTTGCAGCAGCGGTGCTATGCGGCACAGGCCAACAGCCTCGTGCGCTTTCGAGAGCCGGAAACGCGGTTTGTCATATTCTTGCCGCCTTCAAGGGGGAGAGGTACTGCAGCGCATTCGTAGATTCGCTCGGCGCAGGTGCATTTTCGAAAGCCATTTCCGACGCACGTACCGAGGTGGATTGGATTTCGACGGATCCGGAAGTGGTGGACGCGTATCGCGCCGATCCCGCGTGCGGGCAGATGTTCACGTTGGGAGCGTACGCATCTCTCACGGCTTTGACGCTTGAGGCGACTGACCCGAAGCGGGCGCGTCTTATTCCGAAAGGCCTGCCGCTGCTTTTCATTGCGGGAGGCGAAGACCCCGTGGGCAATTGCGGCAAGGGCGTTGAGCGCGCTGCCGAGCAGTACCGGGCAGCAGGCGTCCTGTGCGTTGATATGAAGCTGTACGACGGTATGCGCCACGAGATTCTTAACGAGCCGGTGAAAGAGGAAGTTTTCAACGACGTGGATTGCTGGCTGCGCAGCAAAGGCATATAGAACGGTTGCAGGTGGTATGCGCCGATGGAGCGCTTGGCTCTCGCGCTCCATCGGCGGGGCAATCGGTGCGCCCTCTGGATTCCTGGCCCCCGAGCTCCCGGCTGCGGTTTTCCCGGCTTCGGTTCTCTCGAACGCTCGATTCTACGGTCGGCCGAACACGAGCTCGGCCGGGCTTTCGGACAATTGGGATGTTGCACCTGGGGTTTTCGCTACGGCGGGCTTATCGCGTCACGCTGCGGAAGGGAATGGCAATCCATGCGATGACGCAGGCGAGTGCGCCGATGATTAGAGCAAGCGGCCAATGAGGGCTGTGCAGAACGAAGAGCATGACGAGCACGACGATCGCGGAAAGCGTCATGATGATGCCCGCTGCGGCCTTTCTCTGCTCTCGGACGCGCTGGTAGAGCATGTTCGCGTCAAGGGATTGCGTGTCGGACGGGCACGCCCCGGCATCGCTTTGCGCGCCGTGCGGCATCGCGGCGGCGCTCGGGGCGAGCGCCGATTCGGACGGGGCGCATCCCACCTGCGGGCAAGCGTCAGCTGCAGCATGGTTCTCGAAGCCTTCGCATGCATCGCGCGCGGCAACGTCGCGGCCTGCGATCAGAGAAAGGCGGCGCGCTTCGGAGTTTTTCCGCGCGGCTTTTTCTTCATAGCGTCGGTTGTAGGCGGCGATGTCGGTGCGCGATACGCCCATCGAAGCGTGAACGACAAGCCATGACGCACCTGCAAGCGCGATGTTCAAAGAAGCGAGTCCGCCGTAAAGATGCTGGAAGAAAACCGTTTGGAACCAGCAGATAGCAACGCCGACGACCGTGATGACGGCCGCTGTCGCCCAAGAGGCATTCCTGCGTTTCCGTGCGCGGGCCTTATCCGCTTCGGTGTAGAAGTCTTCGACGAAGGGATGGCGACGCGTGAACGTGCGCTGCACGTTATAGGCGAAGCCGAACAGCGCGCAGGCGAGAAGCGTGCCGGCAAAGAACGCATACTGGCACGCGATGCGATACGCATCGGCAGCCGAGGCCGCGATGCCTTCGGTGCCGCAAAACCCCGCGAAACCGAGGAATATACAGGCCACGGCCGAGGCCGTAAGGGTGGCCCGCAGGCGCATGCGGCGGTCGTAGTCGCAGATGTCGGTAGCGGGGCCCGGGGAGACGGCAAGGGCGTGCTCGCGGGCCCGATGCGTCAGGTCTCTGCGGGCGAGTTCGTCGAGCGAGCATTCGAAGATGTCGCACAGGCATAAGAGCTTGTCCATTTCGGGGTAGGCGGCATCCGATTCCCATTTGGAGACGGCCTGCCTGCTTACGCCGAGCAGCATGGCAAGCTGCTCCTGGGTCATCGACCGCGTTGCGCGAAGATGCTGAAGGTTTGCGCTGAAGCTCATGGTGTCCTCCTCTGCCGGATGGGCGAATTCCGTCGCACGCCGCGTGCGTCTGTGTGTTCAAACTTACCGTCAGTTTCTTCGCTTCGAATGGTTGCGTCCACCATGTTCTGGTTGCGTTTTCGCAATTTCGCCGGTTGCACGGCGCAGAAGTGCGCGATTATCGGGCGCTTCCGACATCGCCGTCATGTGACCGGACCGTCTTGCCGCCGGCCGATTGCGGCATGTGTGCGCGTTTGGCGGGAAGATGCCCTTCATAACGCAAGACCCCCGAGAATCCTCGGGGGTCTTGCGCTCTATGCCTCGGTCTGCGGTGCCAGGCGCTGCTAACCGAACCGTTCGGCGCGAAAGGGAGGGGAAGCGCGAACGAGGGCGGCGTCCTGGCTTTGGGATGGCGGCGAGCCGGGTGACATCGAGCTCGCCGCCGCATCGAGGACGGGCTAGGCGATTTCGGACGCGACCGTCTCGGCCATGATATAGCCGTAGTTCATGGCGGCGTCGAAGCCCATGCCGTACTGTTTGCCGTCTTTCTCCTCGATCGAGCCGCACACGTCGCCTGCGGCGTACAGGCCGGGGATAACGGTGCCGTCTTCCTTGGTCACGTGGCAGGAGGTGTCGATCATCAGACCGCCCGTGGTCAGGTAGAAGGTCGGCTCGATGCCGCAGACCCAGATGCCGTCATGGGTGTCCAGATAGGGGAGCTTGGAGCGCTTCCACTCGTCTTCCTCGCCTGCCAGCGCATGGCCGTTGTGCTTTTCGAGGGTGGCGGCCAGGTTGGTGCAGCCGGTTGCCTCGGCGGCTTCTTCCACGGTGTTGTAATGCACCATGTCGCCGCGCTCGAAGACGGCCTTGTAGGTGTCGAAGCCCCAGGTGAGGTTATTCATCGTGGTAACCGCGCCCGACTCGTCGGTGATCCAGTAGAACTTGCCGCCGTTGGCCTCTTCGTCGCACAGGGCCTGTCCGATGACGAAGTGGTTCGCCTTCATGACGTTGCCGAACTGGTCGCCGTGGGCGTTCACCATGATGCCCGGGGTGGTCTGATACATGAAGGCGATTTCCATGCGCGAACCTGCCTGCGAGGTGGTGGACATGTAGGCGCCCAGCTCGCGGCCCATGCATTCGATGCCCGCGCCCACCTTCTGGCCGAGCACGATGCCGTCGCCGGTGGAGGCGGGGCAGCAGTTGAAGGAGCGGCCGGCATACTGCGGGTAATACTGGTCGACCATTTCCTGGTTGGCACCGAAGCCGCCGGATGCCAACAGCACGGCCTTGGCGGTGGCGGTGTAGACCGAGCCGTCTTTACCCTCGGCCACAAGGCCGGTCGCGCGGTCGCCGTCCATGGTGATGTCGGTCACCTTCGCGCCGTAGACGATGGTGCCGCCCAAAGCGCCCACGCGGTCGGCGAGGTACTGCATGGCCTGGCCGCAGCCGCCTTCGTAGCAGCCGGGAGCCAGATACGGGGTGATGCCGTAGGCCTTGTTCACGCCCATGCTGTAGAAGCCGACGCCGATCTCGTGCAGCCAGTCCACCAATGCGCCCGAGGTGTCATACATCGCATGGTCGTAGGGCATGGCGCCGTCGAAGCGGTCGAACTCGGGGTTCACGTACTTGGAAAGAACGGCCATCATGGCGTCTTTGTTGTAGTTCGGGTTGTCGTCGAAGCGGCCCTGGGAATAGTTCTCCTGCAGCTTGCTGCCCGCGCTCGCCACGCCGGAGTAGGTCATGGACATGGAACCGCCGGGGATGTCCTGCTTCTCGAACAGGGTGACCTTCACGCCCTTTTCCAGCAGGCGGGTGGCTGCCACAAGGCCTGCGGTGCCGGCGCCCATGATGATGACGTCGGTGTCGATGGCCTGCTCGGTGCCGCCGGTCAGCTCTTCGGGGCCCTTCTGGAATTCGCTTGCGTCGATGCCCGCATTGCCGAGGCATTCGAGCGCGGCATTCTTGATGGCGTTGCAGGTGGTGGTTGCGCCGGAGATGGCGTCAACATCGAGGTTCTGGGTTTCGAGCACCTTCGCGGGCCACATGGTGGCGGCCAGGCTGCCGATACCCGGGGTTTCGTCGTGGTTGAGAACCTGCAGGCTGGCAATCGCGCCGTCTTTGACCACGGTTTCGACGAAGACGTAGTTCTCGTGGCCCATGGCCTTGGCTACGTATTTGCCGTCGGTGGCCTCGCTCATCTTCTTGTATGCGGTTTCATTGGGGGTTTTCGCGGTGCTTGCTGCATCGGACGATTCGTCTTTGCCGGACGGGGACGGGGCGCATCCGACTCCCATTGTTGCAACGGCGCCCAATGCGCCGACAACGCCTGCACCCTTCAAAAAGTCGCGACGATTCAAATCCATGGTCATTCTCCTCCTTGTGTTCCTCCCTTTTCGAAGCGTGTGAAAAGCCGCCTCGAAGATGCTTCGACCATAGGCCTATTACCTCGCTCTGTCCTCACCGAGTATCGGTGAATTTATTAAAATGCCTGGTCAAGTCTTTGACAGGCATATGTGGTGCGGGTATTGTTCGTGAGGTGTCAGACCGCGTCTTTCTGAAGGGTGAGAAATGGCGCGCCGTTCGGCTGTTGAGCGCGATACAATGGCACGAATTGTACGGGGGAGGGGTTATGCGCGGTTTCGTTTCGAGAATCGCAGCGGTGTCTGCGTGCGGTTTCGGACTGTCAAAGGCGGCAACATCTATCGGATACCTGTCGGCGATGGGGTCCGTTACGCGGAATGTGGGTTTTGTGACCGAACTATGGTTCATGCTTGCAAGCGAAGCGGTCTCGCTTGTTCTTGCCATTGTGGTGGCTTCTTTGGCCGCTCGTGGCCACCTTCGTCCGCGCTCTATTCCCCAGTGGCAAGCGTTGCTGGTGTTTTTCGCAGGATTCCTCCTGAGCGCATCGGGTGTGCTCGCGCCTGTGCCCGAGCCATATTCTGCGGCGCTGCTCGGCTGTATATATGGAGTTGCGTCTTTTCTGTTCTGCATAACGTGGATGGAAGAATTCGCCTATCAAGATCCGTCGGATTCCCATAAAAGCATGGTGGCGGGACTCTGCATTCAAACGGTTCTCGTCGTTGTGGTGTCAATGCTTCCCGGGTTTGCTCTGACTTTTGTCGCTATGGCGTCCGCGTTTATTTCCGTGCTGTGTCATTTCGATATCGTCATGCGTAAGACGGGCGTTTTAGACGAGAGCGCGCATGGCGAGCTCTCTTCCGCGTGCGAGGTTTTCGAGCCCGTGACGGCACGTGCATTCGTTGCGAAGTTCGGTACCGCGTTTGCCTGCCTTTTCGTGCTGGTGGGCGTTGTGGGCATCTTGCATACGTCGGTTCTGGGGTCATCATTTGAACATATCGTCGGTGGGGTGTCTATGTGGGTCCCTCTTGCCTTTGCCACGGCTGTCACGGCGGTTGCCGGCCTGGCGGCGTTGCGTCTGCCGGATCCCACGTCGGTGTATAAGGCGGTACTGCCCGTCATGCTGGCGTTGCTCACGCTGCTTCCGTTCGTGGGCGATTACCTCGGGTCGCTTGCGGGCGGGGCTATGATCGCTTGCTACGACGTGTGCGGCATGCTGTTCCTCTTCTTCATCGTGGACGCGGCGCATGGGCATCGTCAGCAAAGTTATCTGCTCTCGAGCGTGTACATGGGCGGCTCGAACGGTTTTCTGGCATTGGGCCTTGGCATAGGGCTGCTCGTCAACTATCTGAGCGGCGATTACGATATCTCTCTCATGACGCTGCTCGCTTTTGTTGCCATGTATCCTCTGGGCATTGCGTTCGTCATGGTCATGCGCCGCAGCATGCAGGGCGTGCGGCCAGCTGCAGATGGGAGCAATCTTGGGGGGCAGGCTCAGGCGCAGCGCCTCGCACAGGATGCGAACCCTTCTTCCAACGGAGCGCTGGGGCGGCATGAGCAGGCGCACGAAGATGGCTCGCGCGGAGACGAAGGTGCGGTCGATAATGCCTCCGACTCTCCCGATGTGGCAGCGTCGATTCCCGAAGAGCGAAGCGAGGTCTTTCCGGTCGAGCCCGATTGGGGGGCGGCCTTGCATTCGTTTGCCGAACGCTACGGGCTCACGAAGCGCGAAACGGAAATATGCTCGTATCTTGTGCGCGGTCGTTCCGCAAAGCGTATTGCCGAAGAGCTTTTCATTTCCGAAAACACCGTATGGACGCACACGAAGAACGTGTACGCCAAAACGAAGGTATCGGGCAAAGACGATCTCATGAACCTTTTCGAAGACGAGGCGTTCGAGCGATAGGGCATCGCAATCGAGGCATGGCGTTTTTCAATCGGAGGTGTTTTGGCGGAAGGCGTCTAGCCCCGGCGGAGCCTTTGCTCAATGCCTGTCCGTATCGAACGCTACAATACAAAGCTAAACTGCGTATAGTTACTGAAAGGAACGTTTATGAAGCGTCTGACTTCCCGCGCTGCCGACGGCACGGCTTCAGTCGACCCCTCTATGGTTGACGAGGCCATTCGTCGTCTGGCCGCATACGAAGACATGCATGACGACCTCGAGGCTAGGCTTGCCGATCTTGAGGAGACTGTTGCTGAGCGAAAAGAGGCAGGTACGCTGAACGCCTCCACGGGCAATCGGCTTATTGCGCAGAAGGTGGCCCTTAAGACCACCATCGGCATGTTCGATATCTACGGAATTGAATAAGGCGCAACCTCGCTTGTCTTGGTTGCGGATTTCCGATGCCGCCTAAGATGCCTTGTTGTTTTCCAGCTTATGGTCCAGTTTTCAAAAACCTTGCTTACATACATGAGGGGTTGGAGAAAACGGTTATATGCTTGGCGCCTTGACGTTGTCTGCGCCCCTTAGCGAATGGTCGCGTTTGAGAGGGGCTTTATGCGGATTTACGTGGTTGAGATTTCTTCGTCATACGCCGAAAGGGAAGTATCGGGCGGTTTTATGAATTCCCGGAAGCCCCTTTATCGCGAGATGGACAAGCGATGCTACATTTCGTGCTGTCCGATGGAGCGCATGCTGCGCGTTCCTTTGTTTACCGTCATCGTGTTCAACAGGCCGTTCGTTGATAATACGGAGTACGTGAAATACTGCGTTGCCCGTGCATGTCGCATCTGGGAATTTTCATACGACGACCATCTTAAGGAGCACCTCAAGGTCAGGGAGGCCACGGCGAAGGAAGCGCTTGACGAGGCGGGGCAGCAAAGTGGTGTTACGGCTTCGTCATCTTTGAGCGAATGCCACGCTTTCGAGTTATATCTGGCTGCGTGTCGCACGATATCGAGCAATTCCTTTTTGCTGGAATCCATGGTGGTGAAGGGGAATTCGCACGATGAAAGAATAAGGCGGGCCCGCATGACGGAGTACGGGCCTGATCTTGAGGCCGAGCTCGAGCGCATCCACGCCTGTGGCCCAGTCGATGCCGACGGCGGCCGACGTACTCCCGTCCATTACATCATGGAAGGGCTTGACTCGCCGCGTTGCGAGGTTCCCTTTGATCTTCTGATGGACGCTTTGAACGAGGCGGGAAGGCTTCCTTCTTCGCATGTATACCGTTTGCGGTTCTCTCCTTTGATGAAAGAATCCCATGCCGCGTTTCGTCACGGAACGGCTTTCGAATGGCTCAACGAAAATCTCATCGATGCGCTTTCCGACAACGTATTGGTCATCGAATATGGCGAGGGCGCAAACGACGCTGATTTCGACTTCGACCTCTACCGTATGTTCATGCATACCATTGAGATGTTGAATAATTCTCTCGATTCCGTGCAGGTTGTATTTCTTCTTCCCTTCGGAAGTGATTTTCTCCAAGAGCGCATCCGCCGTGCGTTTATGGCTCCGCTTGTTACAATCGCCCGATCGAAGGGGACGGCAGCCTGGCGTCAGTGCGATGCTTCCGAGAGGTTAGTCGAATTGGCTCGAGCTTCGGACGTTGAGACGAATTCGTCGTTGGAATCGTTGCTTGAGCGCTATCGGTGCAATCGAGTTGAAAAACCTATCGAAGACGTGTTTTCCGACTGGATGGCTCTCGAACGGGCGCGTCAGAATTTTCCCGTGTATGCATCGAGCTTTGAAAGGTTCTATCAGTCCTCGAACGCGGCCGACGATGCCTACTCCCGCCTGGACAGCCTGGTGGGTCTTGAGAAGCCCAAGAGGCTTGTCCGCGAAATCGTCGGCAGGCTCCGCATGAACAAGCTCCTCGCTCAGCATTCCCTTCCTGTTCGCCCGTTTTCGATGCATATGATTTTCTCGGGCTCGCCAGGCACGGGAAAGACCGAGGTTGCGCGACTGTACGGAGAAATTCTTCGTATAGAGGGCGTCTTGCCAGAAGGGCGTCTGATGGTCATTTCCGGCTCGGATGTTGCCCCTGGTTTTGAGAGAACCTTTGCACGCGCAAAAGGTTCGATTCTTTTCATCGACGAAGCCTACTCCATAACCTCGTCTGTCGGATTGGCCGAATTGATCGCTTTGATGGAGGCTCATCGCGAAGATACGGTCGTCATCCTTGCGGGCTATTCTGATCGCATGGAAAAACTGTTAGAAAGCAATCCAGGCTTTCGATCTCGCATTGGGTTCACGGTGGAATTCGATGACTATACGCGAGAGCAGCTGTGCGAAATCTTCGAGCTCATGGCGAAAAGGGCTGGCTTGCGTCTTGAAGACGGGGTAATCGAGGCGGTGCGCGATGAGGTTTCGAAGGGTGGGCGAAGGGACGACCAAGGCAATGCACGCTTCGTGCGCAGGCTATATGAGGATGTGCTTGGCGCGCAGCAGATGCGCCTTTCCAAAATTGCGAATGAGGAAGGGATAGAGGCGCTTGTCAAGGATGACCTGCGAACGATTAAGGCTTCGGATGTCGTTTCGCGCTGTGCTTGGAAGCAGGATGCGAGCGATGCGAAGAGTGCGTCTGCGACCCTCGCGTCGCGCGAACGCCTTGAAAGGCTTATTGGGCTTGCCGATGTCAAGCGGGCGGTGCTCGATCGTCTTTCGTATGCGCGTGTTCAGAAAATTAGGCGCGATCTAGGCATGAGCTCGGAGTTCATTCCGATCCATATGGCGTTTCTGGGCAATCCTGGTACGGGTAAAACCGAGGTGGCGCGATTGGTTGCTCGTATCCTGAAAGAAGAGGGCGTGCTGTCGGTGGGCGATCTGTACGAGTGCAGTCGAAAGGATTTGACTTCCTGCATCGTGGGGGAGACTTCGGCCAAGGTATACAGCTTGTTCAAGCGTGCGCGCGGCTCGGTGATTTTCATTGATGAGGCATACTCTCTTATCGATGGGGTAAAAGGTGGCGTTGGCGACGAGGCTATTACCGCCATTGTCGACTGCATGGAAAAGCTGCGGGATGAAGTGGTCGTCATTTTTGCCGGTTATACCAAGGAGATGGGCGACTTAATATCCCTGAATCCAGGCCTTGCCTCGCGCGTTAAGGTTCGGATTTCGTTTCCCAACTATTCGAAAGACGAGCTGTGGAGCATCCTCGAGCTGATGGCGGATGAATGGGGGATGAATCTGGCCGACGGGGTTCGTTCCGTATTTGACAGAAAGATGGCAAAGGCCATGCAGCGCAATGATTTCGGCAACGCGCGCAGCGTGCGTACGTTTCTTGAGGACGCTATGGTCGCACAGGCGGCGCGCCTTGTCGGATTTGGGGGAATAGACGAGACGTTCGATGTTGCTGACGAGCGTCTTTCGACGCTCGAGCCATGTGATTTCGAACGGTCGGGATGCGCGAGCGATACAGCTCGGAGGTCTGTCGGATTTGTTTCGTAATTGCGCGCATGCCATGTTTAGCGAAGGCGGTCGCCGGGCCTTCCGGCGTTCGGTCGCGCTTTTTCCCTTGGTTGCTCGTCGAGCTTCGTTGCGTAGGCGCGCGGTTGCGCCCGTGTATAATCGAGCGGAGGTTCTAGATCGCCGCCGTATGAAGCAACGCAAGCGAGATGCGACGGCCCGATTCGTACGGATGGTGAATCGTCATGGAGAAGAAATACATCTTGGCGCTCGACCAGGGCACCACGTCTTCGCGGGCGCTTGTCTTCGACAGACAAGGCCGTATCCATGGTTCGGCGCAACATCCTTTTCGCCAGATATATCCCCAGCCAGGATGGGTTGAGCACGATCCGCGTGAAATAGCATCGTCTCAGCTCGGTGTCATGGTGGAGGCGATGGTTTCGAGCAGCGTTTCACCTGATGAGATAGACTCCATCGGCATCACCAATCAGCGCGAGACCACCATTGTGTGGGACAGGCGCACCGGCAAACCGATTTACAACGCCATCGTCTGGCAGTGTCGCCGCACGGCTCCTCTTGTGGAGGCGCTATGCGGCGATCGCTCGGTGGCCGCCATGGTCAGAAAAAAGACAGGGCTTATCCCCGACGCCTATTTCTCGGCGAGCAAAATCAGATGGATCCTCGATCATGTAGAGGGGGCGCAAAACCTTGCCGAAGAGGGTCATCTTGCGTTCGGCACGGTTGATTCGTGGCTTATCTGGTGTCTAACCAGCGGATCGGTGCATGCGACCGATGTCACCAACGCAAGCCGTACCATGTTGTTCAACATCCATACGGGCAAATGGGACAATGAACTGCTCGATTTGTTCGGCATTCCCTGCTCTATGCTTCCTGAAGTGCGACCCTCTTCTGCCGATTACGGCGTTACATCGTATCCGGGCCTTCCTGAGGGTATTCCGATTCGCGGTGTTGCGGGCGATCAACAGGCGGCTTTGTTCGGGCAATGCTGTTTTGAATCGGGACGTGCCAAAAATACCTACGGCACGGGCTGCTTCATGCTCATGCACACAGGCAACGTGGCGGTTGAATCTTCCCACGGTCTGGTGAGCACGATTGCGGCGAGTGCGCCTGGTTCTTCGCGTCTTGAATACGCTCTCGAGGGAAGCGTGTTTGTGGCCGGGGCTCTTATTCAGTGGTTGCGTGACGAACTGGGTATCATCAAAAGCGCCCAGGAAAGCGAGGCTCTTGCCTTGACAGTTGAGGATTCGGCGGGGGTCTACATCGTGCCTGCGTTTACGGGGCTTGGCGCTCCCTACTGGGATGCCGATGCGCGCGGCGCCATATACGGCTTGACGCGCGGCGCCACGCGTGCGCACGTTGTCCGCGCGGCGCTTGAGTCTCTTGCGTATCAGGTGGCCGACGTGGCGCGTACCATGGAGCAGGATTCAGGCATGAGAATTGACGAGCTGAACGTCGATGGCGGCGCTTCGGGCAACAACCTGCTCATGCAGATTCAGGCCGACATCCTCGGTGCCCAGCTTAATCGTCCTGCCGTTATTGAAAGCACCGGCCTTGGCGCGGCGTTTCTAGCGGGATTGAACACGGGATTTTGGGAGGATCTTGACGAGATACGTTCCATCCGTGCTCATGACGACCATTTCCTTCCTCGCATGGACTCATTGGCACGCAAGCAATGCATGGCCGGGTGGCATGATGCCGTAAGGCGCACATTGTCTGCTTCGGACGAATAGGACGCTGCACGCTGCGCTTTTCGTGGTGCTCTTGGGTGTTTGGCGGAAGAATAGGGTCGTGATGTTTGCGTTCTTGCTATGATAACTCGGTATGAAAAAAGCGCTTGTGCGCGAAGAAAGGAACAAGGAATGATTATCTCCATCGCAAGCGATCATGCGGGTTTCGATCAGAAGCAGGAGCTGGTCGATTACCTGACGGGTCAGGGCTACGATGTGATCGACCGCGGTCCCGACAGCGACGACCGTGTCGACTATCCCGATTACGCGGCCGCCGTAGCTCACGATGTGTCTGGCGGAACCGCTGATCGAGGCGTGCTCGTGTGCGGCACCGGTATCGGCATGGCTCTGGCCGCCGATAAAGTGGTCGGTGTCCGTGCCGCCAATGTTATCAACGTGCAGTTCGCAGAGCTGTGCCGTCAGCACAATGACGCCAACGTCGTCACGCTTTCGGGCCGTTTCGTCGAGCTGGAGGAAAACAAGAAGATCGTGGATGCGTTCCTCGCCACGAAGTTCGAGGGTGGCCGCCATGCCATGCGTGTGGCAAAGATCATGAAGCTCGACGCCGAAGGCGGAGCTACGATCGGCGCCGATGGCAATGTGCGTCGCGCATAAATAGGCAAGTTGAAAATCGGTCGCTTCGGCGGCCGATTTTACATTTGAACGATATGTGTGTGGAAGTGCGCCGTCGATATGCTTCTCCGTAAGCCCCGTCTGAAGCGGTGGTAGAATAGGTAGATTCGTTGTGCTTGCGGCTTTGAGTGGCCGCAGCGAGTGAAAGAAAGGATGTATCCATGCCTTTTTCCTATCTGGACAAAGATTCTCAGGTGGCTGCCGCCGTCTCCGCAGAGCTTTCGCGCCAGCGCGATTCAATCGAGCTGATCGCGTCAGAGAACTTCACGAGTCCGGCAGTTATGGAGGCCATGGGCAGCGTCCTTACCAATAAATACGCCGAAGGCTACCCTGGGAAGCGCTATTACGGCGGCTGCGAAAAGGTTGACTTGGTAGAAGAGCTTGCCCGCGAGCGTGCGAAGGAGCTTTTCGGCGCAAAGTTCGCCAATGTACAGCCTCATAGCGGCGCGAATGCGAATCTTGCCGCGTATTTCGCACTCATTCAGCCGGGCGATACTGTGCTGGGTATGAGCTTGGATAACGGCGGTCATCTTACGCACGGTTCGCCGGTCAACTTTAGCGGCAAGCTGTATGATTTCCACGGCTATGGCCTGACGGATGATGAAACCATCGATTACGAGGCCATTGAGCGCATGGCCGCTGAACTCAAGCCCAAATTGATCGTCGGCGGCGCTTCTGCGTATCCTCGCGTGATTGATTTCGAGCGCATGGCCGACATCGCCCATCGCCATGGCGCATATTTCATGGTGGACATGGCTCATATTGCGGGTCTTGTTGCTACGGGCGCCCATCCTAGTCCCGTTCCGTATGCGGACGTCACCACTACCACCACGCACAAGACCCTTCGCGGTCCACGCGGCGGCCTTATTCTGTCCAATGACGAGGAAATCGCCAAAAAGATCGACAAAGCGGTGTTTCCGGGAAGCCAGGGCGGTCCGCTCATGCATGTGATTGCAGGTAAGGCGGTTGCTTTCGGCGAAGCGCTGCAGCCTGAATTCAAAACCTACATCGACAACGTGGTCGCGAATTGCGCCGCCATGGCGGAAGGCCTTACCGCCGGCGGGCTTCGCCTGGTTTCTGGCGGTACGGACAATCATCTGTGCCTCGTGGATCTGACCCCTGCCGATGTCACGGGTAAAGACGCCGAGAAGCTTCTTGAGAGCGTTGGTATCACCGTGAATAAGAACTCCATTCCCAACGAACCGCGTTCTCCCTTCGTGACCAGCGGCATTCGTGTCGGATCCGCCGCCGCTACCACGCGCGGCCTTGATGAGAACGACTTCCGCCGCGTGGGCGAACTGATTGCCGCCACGGTTTTTGCAGCCGGCGACGAAGAGAAGCTTGCCGCTATAGCCGCGCAGGTCCGCACCATCCTGGATGCGCATCCGCTGTATCCCGAATACGATTTCTAAACAAGGCTATCGCTTGATTCAAGCCGCTCGGCGATTCTTATTCGTCGAGCGGTCTTGTGCGCCAAGGAGGACGAAATGGCTTTTGAAAACGAAGAACGGGTTGTGCTCGTCGACCATCCCATGGTGCAGCATAAGCTTGCGATCCTGAGGGATAAGACCACCCCTTCCAAGCAATTCCGCGAGCTTGTCCGCGAACTCGCCATGTTCGAAACGTTCGAGGTCACGCGCGATCTTCCCCTCGAAGAAGTGTTCGTCGAAACGCCGGTCGCGGAAGCGAAATGCAAGATAGTCAAGGGCCGCAAAATGGCGATTGTCCCCATTCTTCGCGCAGGCCTTGGCATGGTGGAAGGCGTGCTCGACCTCGTGCCCGCCGCATGCGTCGGTCATCTGGGCATGGAGCGAGACGAGCAGACTCATCGCCCGCGCGAGTATTACGCCAAGATGCCGAAAGACATCGCCGATAGGGATGTGCTGATTGTCGATCCCATGCTGGCAACAGGAGGAAGCTCCCTTGCCGCTATGGAGTATCTTCGCGAATACGGGGTCAAAAACCTTAAGCTCATGGTTTTGGTTGCGGCGCCGGAGGGAATTCGCGCCGTGCTCGATGCAGACCCCGATGTGACGGTGTATACGTGCGCGATTGACGATGGCCTCAACGATGCCGCTTATATTGTTCCTGGTCTCGGGGATGCGGGCGATCGCATTTTCGGAACCAAATAAATCGGTGAAACCACGAACGGCTTGCTGTGCGGCCTGCGAAGCAAGCCGTTTCATTGTATAGGGAGGATAGCATGGCGCAAAGGCATATCGAGCGTCCTTCGTGGGACGAGTATTTCATCCATCTCGCATTCGAGGTCGCGAAGCGTTCGACCTGTCTTCGTCGCGCGGTGGGGGCTATCATCGTGAAGGATCGTCGAATTCTCGCCACGGGTTACAACGGCGTTCCTTCGGGTCTGCGCCATTGCGAAGAAACGGGTTGCCTGCGCGAACAGCTCGGCGTTCCTTCGGGGCAGCGTCACGAAATCTGTCGCGGCCTTCATGCGGAGCAGAACGCCATTATCCAGGCGGCGCGCTACGGCATAGATATAGAAGGATCGTCTATTTATATAACAACGCAGCCTTGCTCGGTATGCGCCAAGATGCTTATCAATGCCGGCATCAAAGAAATCGTTTTCGCAACTCCGTATCCCGATGCATTATCAGAGGAATTGCTTTCGGAAACGGACATTCTTATTCGTAGTGTCGATGGATCCGTATAAAAATCGTATAAAGTTCACCCCGTTTGCGTGTTTTTTTCTTCTTTTACCATCTTCATGCGAAATAGATATGCATTTTTTGCTAGAGTGGGTGAAGTTTTCGACATATGTCGATGAAAAGTTCGATCAGATTATAAGGAGAGTGAACAGCTCGATATGTTCATCGCCCTAGGGGTTTTGACCGGATTTCTCGGATTTCTGCCCATGTTTTTCGCGTTGAGGTTATCGCGCCGTTCTACTTCCACCCAAGCTCTCACCATAGGGCTGTACGGCCTTGCAGGCTCTGCCGTTTCTCTGGTTGTTCTGATCGTCGGCCTTGTTGCATGCGGATTGTTGGCTCGTGAGGGTCTTATTTCTTATGTTATAGCGGAAATACTCACATTTTTGCTATCCACGATCGCGTTTGTCCTTTATAAAAATGTGCTTGCAAAACGCAAGCGCAGGTAATGATTGCAAGTAAGGAAGGAATCTCATGGGCGAAGCTCTCAATCAGTTCGTCGCGGAAGCGCAGGGTCTCGCGGCGCACTTCGATCCCCACACGGTGTTCAGCATCGGCGGTTGGGAAGTCACCCAATACGTCATCTGGCTGTTCATCGCGCTCGCCGTTACCTTCGCGGTCGTGCTTATCTCCGCGAAGAAGCTCCAGCTCATTCCTACCAACAAGTTCTTCAATACGGTGGAATACGGCTATGAGTTCGTGAACAAGAGCATTGCCGAAGACGTTATCGGCAGCGGCTTCAAGCAGCATGTGCCCTTCTTGGCCACGATGTTCTTCTTCATTCTGATCTGCAACATCCTCGGCCTGATCCCTGGCTTCAAGACTGCAACGGGCGCTATTTCGTGCACCTGGGCCCTTGCAGCCATTTCGTTCGTATACTTCAACTACTACGGCCTGAAGAAGTTCGGCCTTCTGGGCTACTTCAAAAACCTCTGCCCCAGCGGCGTGCCCAAGCCTATGGTTCCGGTTATCTGGTTCCTCGAGCTCTTCTCCATGATTATCCGCGTGCTTACGCTTGCAGTTCGACTTTACGGCAATATGCTCGCCGGCCATATGATGCTCGCCATCTTCGGCATCGCAACCACTTGCTTCATCCAACAAGCGTTGTTCGCCGGCTCCATGGACCTCATTGCGGGCCTGCCTTCTATTGCATGGTTCGTGCTTCTGGTTCTTATGTATGCCATGGAGTGCTTGGTCGCATTCATCCAGGCTTTCGTTTTTGCCATCCTTTCTGCGTCTTACGTCAATACGGCGACCCACGCGCACTAAGCGCATAAGACGCAAACGTCCGCTGCAACGCATGCGGCTTACTATGGTGTTTCAGCTGCACCCCTCAGCTGGCAAATATAGGTAAGAAACCCCGAAGAAAAGGCATGGGGTTCGACAAAGGAGGAAACTGTGGAAATCACTGTCGCACTTGCCGCACTGAAGGTCGTCGGCTACGGCCTCGCCGCTATCGGCCCTGGCATCGGCATTGGTATCGCTACCTACGGTCTGTGCGTCGCTGCTGCTCGCCAGCCTGAGATGAAGGGTCAGCTCATGGGCTACTTCTTCATCGGTGCTGCAATGTCTGAGGCATTGGCACTGCTCGGCTTGGTTCTGTTCTTCATCGGTTAATCCATTCGATTTACTGCATGGTTTTTACGAAGAAAGAACAGGAGGCAAGCGAGTTGAAAGCGTACACAACCAAGGTCGGCAAAGTCGGCGCTATTGTTGCCTCTGCAGCTACCGTCGCTCTTTGCAGCCCCGCGTATGCATTCGCTTCTGAGGGCGGTGGCGTCGAAGCCATTCTGCCCAAGATGAATGAATTCATCCCCATGCTCGTCGCCTTCATCATTTTGTGGGTCATTCTTGCGAAGTTCGGTTGGCCGGTTTTCGACCGTATGCTCGAGAAGCGCGCCAACACCATTCGCGATGACCTCAAAAACGCCGAAGAGGCCCGCCAGGAAAGCGAACGTCTGCTCGAAGAGTACAAGCAGCAGCTCGCCGAGGCTAAGGCTGAAGCTTCCCGCATCGTTTCCGATGCGAAGAAGACCGGCGAAGACGTGAAGGCCGACATTACGGCGAAGGCGCAGCAGGAAGCCGCCGACATGATCGAGAAGGCGCATGCAGCCATCGAGGCTGAGAAGAAGGCTGCTGTTTCTGAGCTGCAGGCTTCCGTCGCCGACCTTTCGGTCGCAGTAGCCGGCAAGCTTATCGGCAACGACCTGTCCGACGAACAGCATCGCGCTATGATCAAGCGCTACGTCGAAGAGGCGGGTAGTTTCAATGCCAACTAATCGTCTGCTTGTTAAAGAAGAAATCGCAACGTATGCCGGCATGCTTCTTGATGCGGCCTTTTCCGAAGGCGGTCAGGAGCGTGTGCTGGACGTTCGCGACCAGCTGGAAACCGTGCTTTCGCTGTATCGCGGCAATACCGATCTGCGCGAAGCGCTGACTGATCCGGCGTATTCTCCTGAACAACGTGGACGTTTGGCCGCCAACGTGTTCGAGGGAATAGACCCCTTGGTCAACAGTGTGATCACCGTTATGGCGGAGCGTAACAATCTCGGCGAGCTTTTGCAGGTTGTCTCTGCATTCTACGAGACTTCTGAGGAAAAGCTCGGCGTTTGCGTCGTCGACGTGACTACGGTTGTCGCGCTTGATGACGAGCTGCGCTCGGTTATCACCGAGAAGCTTTCCAAGGATTTGGGCAAGAAGGTCGTGTTGCGCGAGCACATTGACACGTCCATCCTGGGCGGCATTATCATGAGTACCCATGGAAAACGCATCGACGCGAGCATTGCTTCTCAGCTGGAGCATACTCGCAACGTGCTTACGGAATCTAACGATGGAGGTGAATGCTAGTGACAGAAATCACCGCAAAGTCTATCGACGAAGCATTGCGCAAGCAGCTGGATTCTCTTCAGACCAGTGTCGATGCCCGTGAGGTCGGTACGGTCGTCCAGGTAGGCGACGGTATTGCACGCGTCGACGGTTTGAAGGGCGCCATGGCAGGCGAGCTCCTGGAGTTCGTCGGCATCGGCGGCAAGGTTGTCTACGGCCTTGCTCAGAACCTCGAGGAAGACGAAGTCGGCGCCGTACTTCTCGGCGATGTCACCGCAATTCGAGAAAACGACCAGGTTCGTACCACTGGCAAGATCATGGAGGTTCCTTCGGGCAAGGGCTTGCTCGGCCGCGTTGTGAACCCTCTCGGTATGCCTATCGACGGCAAAGGCCCCATTAAGGCCGAAGGCACCCGCCCTGTCGAATTCAAGGCTCCCGGCGTTATCAGCCGTAAGCCCGTTCATGAGCCCATGCAGACCGGCATTATCGCCGTCGACGCCATGGTGCCCATCGGACGCGGCCAGCGCGAGCTGATCATCGGCGACCGCCAGACCGGCAAGACCGCTATTGCGATCGACGCCATCATCAACCAGAAAGACACTGACATCATCTGCATCTATGTTGCAGTCGGTCAGAAGGCTTCCACGGTTGCAGGCGTTATGGAGACGCTCGAGAAGCATGGCGTCATGGACAAGACCATCATTGTCGCGGCGAACGCTTCCGACTCTGCTCCGCTTCAGTACATCGCTCCTATGGCCGGTGCTGCAATGGGCGAGTACTTCGTCTATACCGGCGAGAACGGCGAGCCCGCAGGCCCCGAGAATCATGGCCGTCACGTGCTGATCATCTACGATGACCTGTCCAAGCAGGCTGTCGCTTATCGTCAGATGTCTCTGACCCTGCGCCGCCCGCCGGGACGCGAGGCATATCCTGGCGACATCTTCTATCTGCATAGCCGCCTGTTGGAGCGCGCTGTGAAGATGTCCGACGAATACGGCTGCGGCTCGATGACCGCTCTGCCGATCATCGAGACCCAGGCTGGCGACGTTTCCGCGTATATTCCGACCAACGTAATCTCTATTACCGATGGTCAGATCTTCTTGGTTACCGACCTGTTCTATCAGGGTCAGCGTCCTGCAGTTGACGTTGGCATCTCGGTTTCTCGAGTTGGCGGCTCCGCTCAGACCAAGGCCGTGAAGTCCGTTTCCGGCACGCTGCGTCTTGACCTTGCTTCTTATCGCGAGCTTCAGGCGTTCACCCAGTTCGGTTCTGACCTGGATAAGTCCACGCAGGACCAGCTGAACCGCGGTGCGCGCATGACCGAGCTCTTGAAGCAGGAGCGCTACAAGACCTTGGCGTACGAAGAAGAGGCTGTTGCTGTCTATGCGGGCGGCAAAGGCTTCCTCGACGACATCGAGGTCAAGGACGTCGTTCGTTTCCGCAACGAGCTCATCGACTACCTGCGTGCAAGCCATGCCGACGTGCTGAAGAAGATTCACGACGATAAGAAATTCACGCCTGAAAGCGAAGAGGCTCTTGTTGCGGCAATCAATGCTTTCAAGCAGCAATTCGCGGCGTAAAGGAAGGCTAGAACATGCCTAACCTGCACGACATTGAAAAGCGCATCAAGTCGGTTTCTTCGACTATGCAGATTACGCGCACCATGGAAATGGTTGCAGGCGCGAAGGTGAAGCACGCTTCCGAGCGCATCATCACCGCCACGCCGTATGCCGAATCCATGACCGAAATGCTTCAGGGCGTTGCGGAGCGCGTGCAGGCCAGCGAAAACCCTTTGCTGGAAAAGCGTGCGGACGTTAAGCGTATGCTGGTGGTGGCCGTGGTTTCCGACCGCGGCCTTGCCGGCGGCTTCAACTCCAACGTTCTGCGTACGGTAGAGAAGCTGATTCGCGCGAAAAAGGCGCAGGGTGTCGAGGTCGAAGTTATCGCCTGCGGCAAGAAGGCTATTGGATTTTTCAAGTATCGCAAGATCGAGCCGGTGCTTGATTTCAAAGATCTTTCTGCCGACCCTACGCTTGAAGAGGCGAATGCCATCGCCGATTACGCCGTCGCGGCGTATGAAGAAGGCCGTGTCGACGAGGTTGTTTTGGTGTACAACCACTCGAAGAACGCTGCTGAGCAGGTTCTGCGCGAGGAAGTTATCCTGCCCGTCGATACGCAAGCTGTTATGACCGCTTCTGCCGAACCGGCGGAAGCCGCAACCGAGTCCATTCCCGCGAGCGTCGAGTTCGAGCCCGAGCCGGCTGACGTGTTGGCCCGTCTTCTGCCCGCATATCTGCGCACGTCGATCTACCATGCATTGATCGACTCTGCGGCAGGCGAGCAGTCTGCGCGACGCACTGCCATGCATTCGGCAACCGAGAATGCGAACGAGATGGTGGAAACGCTATCCAGGTTGTATAACCGTGTACGTCAAGGTGCCATCACCACTGAGATCTCCGAGATCGTTGGTGGCGCTGCAGCTTTGGAGGATTAAATGGCTGACGAGAAAATGCTTACCAAAGCGGAGCTTGAGGCCAGCAAAGGCGCTACGGGACGCATTGTGCGTATCGTCGGCCCTGTTGTTGACGTCGAGTTCCCTGCGGATCAGCTGCCGGCGATTTACAATGCGCTGACGGTTGATGCCGTAACCCCCGTCGGCGAAATTCACGTCGTTCTGGAAGTTGAGACCATGCTTCCCGGCAACCTCGTGCGTTCCGTCGCGATGAGCTCTACCGATGGCCTGGTGCGTGGCGCCGAGGTCGTTGACACGGGTCATCCCATCATGATGCCCGTTGGCCCTGAGACCCTGGGCCGCATTTGGAACGTTGTTGGCGAGCCTGTGGACGAGAAGCCCATGCCTGAGGTTTCCGGCTACATGCCCATCCATCGCCCCGCTCCCGAATACGACAGCCTCATCACGAAGACCGAGGTCTTCGAGACCGGCATCAAGGCCATCGACCTTATCGAGCCCTTCATCAAGGGCGGTAAGACCGGCCTGTTCGGCGGCGCAGGCGTTGGCAAGACCGTTATCATCCAGGAGCTCATCAATAACCTCGCCCAGGAGCATGGCGGCACGTCCGTCTTCACCGGTGTAGGCGAGCGTACCCGTGAGGGTACCGACCTGTACCTGGAAATGAGCGAGTCTGGCGTTATCAACAAGACCTGCTTGGTCTACGGTCAGATGAACGAGCCCCCGGGAGCACGTCTTCGCGTCGGCCTTGCAGGCCTGACCGAGGCGGAGTACTTCCGCGATCAGGGCCAGGACGTTCTGCTGTTCGTCGACAACATCTTCCGCTTTACCCAGGCGGGTTCTGAGGTGTCCGCACTTCTCGGCCGTATGCCTTCCGCTGTAGGCTACCAGCCTACGCTGGCAACCGAGATGGGCGACCTGCAGGAGCGTATTACGTCTACCACCACGGGTTCCATCACCTCGGTGCAGGCTGTCTACGTTCCTGCCGACGACTTGACCGACCCTGCTCCGGCTACGACGTTTACCCACCTCGATGCGAAGACGGTTCTTTCCCGTTCCATCGCCGAGCTTGGTATTTACCCCGCGGTCGACCCGCTGGAGTCCACCTCCCGCGCGCTCGAGCCCGCGATCGTCGGCGAAGAGCATTATCGCGTTGCTACCGGCATCCAGGAGCTTCTGCAGAACTACAAAGACCTGCAGGACATCATTGCAATTCTGGGTATGGACGAACTTTCCGAGGAGCAGAAGCTTACCGTGTCTCGTGCACGTAAGGCTCAGCAGTTCTTCGGTCAGTGCTTCCATGTTGCAACGCAGTTCACCGGCCTGCCCGGCAAGTATGTCAAGATGGAGGACACGGTTCGTTCCTTCGCTGCCATTCTCGACGGCGAATGCGACGAGATTCCCGAGCAGTGCTTCCGCCTGAAGGGTTCCATCGACGACGTGTACGCCGATTACGAGGCCCTGAAGAAGAACGAGGCATAAGATGGCTAAGTTCACCTGCGACATCGTGACGCCTGAAGCGAAGTGCTACACCGGCGAAGCTCACTTCGTCGTTGTTCCCGGCACCGAAGGTGAGATGGGCTTTTTGAGCGGCCACATACCTCTGGTTTCCACGTTGAGCGACGGTGTCGTTCGCGTGCAGGAAAACGAGGGCGGTCCGTTCAAGGAGTTTGCCGTCGAAGGTGGCTACGTGCAGGTTAGTGGCACGAAGGTCATCGTCCTCGCGGACAAAGCCGAACTGCGTTAAGCGTTCGTATGGTTTAATAACATTTGAATGCCGGGGCATTCAAATGCAAAGAAGAGCGGTCCTTCGGGGTCGCTCTTCTGCATTTTAGGGACTTCTTCTACAGGAGATGAGTCGGGCGTTTCTATCACGCAGGGGGTAGTGGTGAGTGCCTTTGCGGGGTCTTTCCGCGCAGAGGAGGAACCGCGGTGTTTCGTGACGGCTTTCAGCATTGGAAAGATCTGCGCCATATTCATGCGGTTTTCTATGCAGAGAACGAACCATGCCCTTTTTGCGTTTCGTGATCGAAAATACGTGCATCTCGAAGATAATGCAGATCAATCAGCGGTTCGAGAGGCTTTCGATGCTATCCGTCTTAAACGGGGACTTTTCTTCAGGCCATCAAAGGCATTCTTGGGTAAAGGCGGAAGACTCGTGCTATTTGCGGGAACATTGTTTTGCCGTCTCGAAAAGGCCGAAGCAACATGAATTATGCCGCCTTGGAACGAGTTCGGTGGCGTTAACGATCGATGTCCTGAGCGCCTGCTACGGGGGTAAGGGCGTAGTTTGTTTGTTGGCGCGAAGTCTTAGAGAGTCCCGTTCGCTAGCACGGTATTGCGAAAAGGGATTGTTTATGGTGTCTGATGGTGCTTGACGTCGCAGTCGTCTGTCGCAAGTCTCAATTGCTGCCATGAGCGTTTGCTCGCGAATTCGACCGTCTTGGGGCGTTTCGACTGCAAAAAGAAACGAGCCGCCCTAAGGAGAGGGGCGACTCGTTTCTTAAAGGGGTATGGCGACCGCCGCTAAGGGCAGCGAATCTTCATTCGAGACAAAGCCTCGAGGTTCATGCGGTGCAGCTTGTAAAAAGCCGCAGTCTTGCTTGAAACTACGCTCCAACCATGACTTGGATGACCAAGAGTGCTCCGCCGAAGACGAACAGGAAGCCTACCATCGGAAGTACGAACTTCAACCAATGTGTGTACTTCATGTCCAACATCGTCAATGTTGCCATGACCAGGCCGGTCGGTGCGAGGTAGAGCATTGCGTACTGACCCCAGTTGTAAGCGGAAACGATGATGGAGCGGTCGATGCCAACGGTGTCGGCCAGCGGTGCCAGAATAGGCATAGCGAGTACTGCCAGGCCCGAAGAGGACGGCACGATGAAGCCGAGCAGGAAGAAGATGACCATCATCATGATGATGAAGACGGCGCCCTCCATGCCCTGAACCGCATTGGAAGCCCAGTACAGTAGCGTGTCGGAGATGAAGCCTTCCTCCATGATCAGGTTGACGCCGCGTGCCAAGCCGATGATCAAGGACACGCCGACGAGGCTGGATGCGCCGTTGATGAAGGAGTCGACGACGGTCTTCTCGTCAAGGCCGGTCAGGAAGATGCAGATGATGGCAATGAACAGGAAGGATGCAGCCATCTGCGGGAACCACCAGTGCAGGTTCACGACGCCGTAGATCATGATGATGAAGGCGGAAACGAACAGTACCAGGATGAGCTTACGACGCCAGTCGAAAGCGGGGATGGTGGAAGAGTTGGAATCATGCACGCTGAAGAGCTTTGCGAAGTGCTCGCGATCCTCGTAGGTATAAGAGGCCTCGGGGTTCTTCTTAATCTTCTTGCAGTACCAGAACAGGTAGCTCACGACTACGATAGCGCCCACGACGCAGCCGACGACACGCCATTCGATACCGTCGGTCCAAGCGACGCCTGCAGCGTTGGATGCGATAACGACGGAGAACGGGTTGATCGTGGAGAACGTGGTACCCATGGAGCCGGCGAGGAAGATAGCGCCGACGCAGACGATGGAGTCATAGCCCAGGGCGAGGAATATAGGCACGAGAATCGGATAGAACGCGACCGCTTCCTCTTCGAGGCCGCAAGTCGTACCGCCGAGAACCATCAGGATGCTGACGAGGAACACCAAGGCGAATTCGCGACCTTTTGTCTTCTTCGTCAATGCGACAAGGCCCGATTCGAACGCGCCCGATGCGTTGACGACGCCGATTAAACCACCCAAGACAAGGATGAAGACCATGATGTCGACGCCGTTGATGGTGCCGTTGACCATGGCTTTCGTAACGTCGAACAAGCCCTTAGGCTGCTGCGGCAGCTCCTCGTAGGTGCCAGGGACAGAAACAGGCTTGGTGATGGAGCCGTCGAGGAACTTGTTCACGTCGACTTTCATGTCCTGCAGCTCGGGGTCGGAGCGGAATGCTTCTTCGGTTGCAGGTATGGTGCGAACCTCGCCAGTGGGCTCGGTGATCTGGAACTCCGAGCTTTCGGGCAGATAGGCCAGCTTGGAGTAGGCACCTGCGGGGATGAACCACGTGGCAACAACGGCCAAGATGGTGATTACGAACAAAATCGTGAATGCGGTAGGTACGCTGAATTTCTTTTTCTTCTTCGGCGGTGCCTCGACCGTCGCGGTCGCTGTTGCGGCCGTCGCTTCTGCTGACATGAATTCCTCCTTGTGGTGTTTGCGCCGCCGTGCTTGCTCGGGCGGCTTCCTCTCTTCTATCAGTAAGCCGTTCCTTCCCATCGGCTTATGTAGACACGCTTTTTGCGCGCGAGACGTATCTCGTGCGTGTATGCTGCGGGTTTGATGAAGGTTTAGGAGCTCGTGTTCGCCGGCTTGGTGCGACGTTACGTTTCTGTAAAGAATGTATGCCCTAGACATACATAAAGCGATATTTAACATGGTATGGGGACGGGTCTAATTTGGGTGTAGAATGATAAACGTACGTTTTCACGTGCGATTTTGTTCCGGTGTCGTTTACCGCACCGGTTAATGCCGGGGTATTTCGACAAACGGGGCTTCATTCATGACCACGATCGTTTTGTTCTATTACACGCTGTTTATTCTTCTGGTCAGCATCACTGCGGCTGCGTTCTGCCTGTCCGGATACCTGATATCTCATCGACGGCTGTTCGCATATGCATGTGTCGGTTTCATCGCCTACTTCCTCGATGTGGCGCTGGTTTTCCAGGATGATTTTCTATTGCGTGGCGTGACGTCGGTCGCTCCCGACTCGGTCTATTTCGTCGGCTCCCAGCTGCCGTCTATCGTTACAGGCCTCGGCATTCTGATGGCGTTCTGGCTTTGTATATGCGATTTTTTCGAAGTGAAAAGCAAGCCGCTTATTGTCGTTCCCGGCATCGCGTTCGTCGTGGGCAGCCTTGTCGTGTTTTTCTTGACGGACAGCGGTCCGGTGGGCTTGTTCGTCTTCTACGGCATGCGTTCGCTTTTCATGGTGTGGGTTCTGGCCTTCGTGGGCGTTTGCTACATGCAGTCCCCCGACGGCGCCGTGCGCGAACGGCTGTGGCGTTATCGTTGGTTCTATGTCGGAGCGTGGGTGCTCGTGTTCGCCATCGTGGCGGAAAACGGCGTGCTCATGTTCGTGATTGACCCTGCGCTGGTCTCCACGGGGTCGGTGCCGTTTTTCCCCGAGCGCAATTTCGCGGAGAATATTCTTATGATGTGGTTTGCGGGATTCGTGTGCGTGGATTGCTGGAAGCTGTTTTCCCTGCATTTCAAAACGCCACCTGCGGACAATGGCGACAAATCGGTTGCGTTCATCGACAACGGCCTGGCATCCTATCAAGATCGCTACGGTCTTTCCGCGCGCGAGGTCGAGGTGCTTCGGGAGGTTTTGCTGGGCAAGGACAACCAGCATATCGCCAACGATATGAGCCTGGCGCTTTCCACGGTCAAGGTGCACGTGCACAACATCCTGCATAAGACGGGGCAGTCGAACCGTCAGGATCTCATGCGCGATTTCCGCATGAGATCCTAGATTGCTTGCTTACCCGATCGCGATGCTCGGGCTTTCCTTAGTCACGACGGCGCTGGTTTCAACGGTTGCGCCCAGGTTGTGCTGCAGGAGGGCGGAAAGCTCGGCGAGGGCCGCTTCGAGTTCTTCTCGGCGGGCGGGATCGACGCTTTCCACGATGACGAGCGCGCTCTTGGAGCTCGCGCGGTAGACGGTCCGTTCTCCGCTGCACCAGTTCCAGCAGCGGCGAACGGCGCCTTCGTCGTCCAGATAGCACACTTCGCCAGCAAGTGCAGGGTCTTTCGTCCAGGAGTCGAGAGGCTGGAAGTCGTTTCCGCCGGCGGTCACGCACAGCCTTAAGTTCCCGACGATCGCATCGTAGTCCTCTGCGCTGACGGGAAGGGCGTGCTTGAGCGAGACGATGTTGCAGATGTCTGCGAGCGGGTTGACGCTTTTGACGGGATCGTGTTTCAACACGTGCTTCAGAAGAACTTCGATGGTGCTTCGTGCGCCTCTTTTCGTCTCGAAGAGGCGGTATGCATCGCGCCAGACCTTGACGACGTCGTTTTCCGCGATATTGCTATCGGGCAGATGCAGCTGCGCCATGCCGTTGGCGGCGGCGAGCAGGCGCGATAGGGCATCGAGCTGCGGCGAGGGGATGTTCTCGGGAGCCGTGAGCTCTTTTGCCGCAATGACGCCAATGGCGGCGTCGGGGAAGAGTTCCCAAAACGATTCTTCTACGGTGAATTGCATGCTTGTCCTTTCGCGTGCGATTGGCTGCGATTACGCTACAATCGCGCGAGAAGGAAAGCAAGGGGGTTGCGGGTGAACGCATTGCAGTACGAAAAGATTTCTGCGCCGTTTCGCGCCCGTCCTTCGCTTGCGCGTGCACTGTTGGCGGCAAACAAGGCGCTCACCGCCGCGTTTTATGTGCTCTATCCCGTTTTGCTGGTAATGCTTTTCTTTACGCAAAGCGCGCTGCTTGCTCCTTGCATGTGCGTTCCCGCCGCAGGCTTCGTCTGCCTAAGCGCGTTTCGCGCACGGTTTAACGCACCGCGTCCGTACGAGCTGCTTCCTATCGACCCTTTGATCAAGAAAGATACGTCGGGGCGGTCGTTTCCGAGCCGTCACGTGTTTTCGGCGACGATTATTGCCATGTGTTGGCTTGCCTGGTGCCCCTTGGTTGGATGCGTGCTGCTTGTGGCCGATGCGTTCATAGCCGCCGTACGCGTGATAGGCGGCGTTCATTTCCCCAAAGACGTTGTGGCGGGTGCTGTCGTTGGCATTGTTTGCGGCCTTGGCGTGCTGCTGTGGCCGCTAGGATAGGGGCACGCAGAGGTTAAGCGGCGTGATCTGCCGGCGGCAAGAACCTCGAAAGAAAAAAAGATGGATTCGGGCAAGAAAAGTTGTGCGAAAAACTCCATATTCTGTTCGATGTTCGAAAGTTTGTTCGCCTGGTATGATGGCATGCGAAACACGACTCGTTACGTTTCTCGGCAAGAATGCAATTCACAGGAACACACGGCATAGGCAGCAAGGAGCAAGCGCGCAATGGCATTCGTTCATCTTCACAATCACACCGAATATTCCATGCTCGACGGAGCCACCAAGATTAAGGACATGGTTCGTCGCGCCGCCGATCTTGACATGCCCGCTGTCGCCATCACCGATCACGGCGTCATGTGCGGCGTTCCTGAGCTGTGCGATGCATGCGATGCAGTGGAAAAAGAGACTGGCAAGCGCGTCAAGCCTATTTACGGCTGCGAGATTTATTTCACCGAAGACCCCGAGGTGGGCACGAAGAACAAATCGCGCCTGTACCATATGCTGCTGCTGGCGAAAAACAATGTGGGCTACCACAATCTTGTGCACCTGGTGTCCGAATCGCATGTGGATAACTTCTACTACAAGCCGCGCACCACGTTCGACATGTTGCAGCGTTACTCGGAAGGTGTTATCGCCGCCTCGGCGTGCATTGCGGGCATTATTCCGCGCTACATTGACGCGCGCGATTATGAGGGTGCGCGCGAGTGGGCGCGCAAATTCGCCGATTTGTATGCTCCCGGCGATTTCTATCTAGAGCTGCAAGACCATGGCATCACCACTAACGGCGGTATGACTCAGCACGAGATGAACGTCGAATTGGTGAAAATCGCCAACGAACTGGGCTTGAAGACCATCGCCACCAACGACTTCCATTATCTGACGCGCGAGGACGCCCGCGCGCAGGACATCATGCTGTGCATCGGCACCGGCTCCAACATGGACGACGAAAACCGCATGCGCTTCGAAAACGACGAGTTCTATATGAAGACCGAGGAGGAAATGCGCGAAGTCATGCGCGATTTCCCCGAGGCGTGCGACAACACCGTTGAGTTGGCGGAAAAGTGCAACGTTGAGCTGGAACGCGACTCCATTCTTCCGCGCTTTCCCTTGCCTGAAGGCGAAACCGAGGAAAGCTGGTTTCGCAAGCGCGTGAACGAGGGCCTTGAAAAACGCTACGGAACGCCCGTGCCTTCCGAGGTGCAGGAGCGTGCCGACTACGAGATGGGCATCATCATTCAGCAGGGATTTCCTGCCTACTTCCTCATTGTGCAGGAATACATCGAATGGGCGCGAAGCCAGGGAATCGGCGTAGGACCGGGCCGTGGTTCTGCGGCAGGCGCCATCGTGGCGTATGCCATGGGCATCACCGACCTCGATCCGCTTTCCAACGGCCTGCTGTTCGAGCGATTCCTGTCGCCCGAGCGTGTTGAGATGCCCGATATCGACGTCGACTTCGAGGACGAGCGTCGCCAGGAGGTCATTGAGCACATCAAAGACGTCTACGGCGAAGACCACGTTTCCGGCGTTATCACGTTCGGCAAGCTGCAGGCGAAAAACGCCATCCGCGATGCCGCGCGCGTGCTGGGCCACCCTTACGGCGTGGGCGACCGCCTGTGCAAGATGGTCGGCGAAGAGCTGGGCATCACCATCGACAAGGCGCTTGCCACCAATCCCGATTTCAAAAAGGCCTACGATACCGAACCCGAATCGCGTGAGGTCATTGACGCGGCGCGTTCCATCGAGGGCAACGTCCGCGGCGAGGGTGTGCATGCATGCGCCACGATCATCTGCCGCGACCCCATGGCCGATCACGTCCCCATGAAGCGCGACACCAAGGGCGGCGGCATCATCACCCAGTACGACGGTCACTACACGCCCGATTTGGGCCTGCTCAAGATGGACTTCTTGGGCCTGCGTACGCTGGGCGTGCTTTCTCGTGCATGTCGTAACATCAAAGATCGCTTCGGCGTAGAAATCATCCCCGAGGAAATTCCTACGGAGGACGAAAAGGCGTTCGAGCTCATGCAGTCCGGCAACATGGACGGCTTGTTCCAGGTAGAGGGTTCGCTCTACGTGGGTCTGTTCGCACGTCTCCCACCCAAGCGCTTCTCCGACGTCGTGGCGTCAATTGCTTTGAACCGTCCGGGCCCGTTGGAGTCCGGCATGGTCGAGGACTACATCAAGGTTGCAAGCGGCAAGACGCCTGTTCATTACTATGACGATCGCCTGCGTCCTCTTCTCGAGGAAACGTACGGCACTATGGTCTACCAAGAGCAGATCATGCAGATTTCCATGGTCATGAGCGGTTTTTCGGCCGGTAAGGCCGACAAGCTTCGTAAGGCAATGGGCAAGAAAAAGCTCGACGTCATGATGAAGCTCAAGGACGACTGGTGCAACGGCGCGGTGGAAAACGGCTATTCGCTGGAAATCGCCGAGAAAATCTGGGAAGACGCGGAGAAGTTCGCGAAGTATGCGTTCAACAAATCGCACTCTGCGGCATATGCCATTCTGGTTATGCGCACGGCGTATTTGAAGGCATACTATCCGCATGAATACATGGCTGCGGTGCTTTCCAGCTATATGGGCAATGCGGACAAGCTGATTAAATACATCGCTAGCTGCACGCATAGCAATATTCCTGTTTTGCCGCCCGACATCAATTCGTCCAACCTTGAGTTCACGCCGCTTGACGAAGGAATCCGCTTCGGTCTGGCGGGCGTGCGCGGTGTTGGCGGCGCGGTGGCCGAGGCCATCATCGCCGAGCGCAATGCGAACGGTCCTTATACCAGCCTGCACGATTTCGTGAATCGTCTGGATACGAAGTGCTACAACCGCAAAACGCTCGAGGCGCTTATCAAGGCGGGCGCGTTCGATAGCACGGGCTATACGCGCAAACAGCTCATGTACTTCATTGAGGAAACGCCGCTTCTTGAAAGCGCGTCCAAGCGTCAGCGCGACCGCGATGCCGGTCAGGTGAGCATGTTCGACATGTTCGCCGATGTGGAAGACAGCGGCTTTGAGGAGGATATTCCTCCTGCGGACGGCGTCGAATGGGACAAGCGTACGCTGCTTGCCTACGAGAAGGAGATTCTGAAGATCTACGTTTCGGACCATCCGCTTCGTCCGTTCGAGGGTGCGCTGCGTCGCATAACCAAGTTCCATCTGGGAGATTTGGCGGAGCACAAGGGCGATATCCCCAGTGCTATTTTCGCTGGTCTGATCACCAGTGTGGGCGTGAAGCTTACGAAGAAGGGCAAGAAGATGGCCAACTTCGTGCTCGAAGACACGACGGGGCATGTTGAAGGCGTGTGCTTCAAGTACGACGACTTCCAGGATGCGCTGCAGGAAGACGCCATCGTGAAGATCAAGGGCAAGTTCGAGCACTCGGAGCGCGGCGATCAGATCATGGCGTTCGAGGTGGAGCGTCTGGAGCTTGACGAGGCCAATGCCGGTCCGAGCCATCTTGAGATCAAGCTGAATTCCTCCGACTTCAATGCGGCCACGTCTGCGCAGCTGCAGCAGATTCTTCGCAGCCACCCTGGTCGCGATGCCGTGGTGTTGAAGGTCCAGCAGGCGGACGGTAGGAAGTTCCGTGCCGAGCTTCCTTTCACGGTTGATGTGACGAACAATCTTCTGTATTCGGAGATTCTCGACCTGTTTGGCCGTCCTGTTTGGAAAGCGAGCTAGAGCAATGCCTACGATTGCCCTTGCCGTGGCGTACAACGGCGAACCCTTCGCGGGGTTCGCCCGCCAGGCAGAAGACCATGTGAAAACCGTGCAGGGAGAGCTCGAGCAGGCATTATCGCTGTTGTACCGTCGTGAGGTAAAGACGGTCTGCGCCGGTCGCACGGATGCGGGCGTACATGCGCTCGGGCAGGTTGTCGGCTTCGATATCTCCGAAGAAGAACTGCAGGCAAAGCCGTTGCGGTCGCTGCAGCGCTCGATGAACGCATTGGTTGACGAGGCTATTTCCATTTCTGCCGCAGAGGAGAAAGCGGAGGGGTTCAGCGCGCGCTTCGATGCGCAGTGGCGCGAATACCACTACCATATCTGCACGCAGAGTGCGCGGCCGGTCTTGATCATGCCTCTTGTGTGGCATCTGGGCGGTCTTTCACTTGATGTTGAGGCCATGAACCAAGCGGCGGCACGCTTTGTGGGTGAGCATGACTTCAAGAGTTTCTGCATGGCCGCGTCTGCCCATATCATCGAGGCGGATGGACGCTCTACGTGCAGAAACGTCATGGTGTGCGATGTGTACGAGGAGATGCTGGTCGGAACGCCCGTTATCACGGTGCGTGTGGTGGGCAATGCGTTTCTGCATTCCATGGTTCGCACGATGGTGGGCACGCTCGTCGAAGTGGGCTGCGGCAAGCGCGATGCCTCTTGGGTCGACGATGTTTTGCAAGCCCGCAATCGCTCGGCTGCGGGCCAGAATGCGCCTGCCGCCGGCCTGACGTTCTGGCGCGTGGGGTACGAGCCGTATTGCGAAGCGGACCGGGGATAGTGCGAAGGGGCGGAAGCGGCGCTGAGCCGGGGTGGCGTTGAGACGGCGTGTCTGTTTGTCGGAATGCCTTTGTTTCTATCTGGTTGCCGCTCACCTTATCGGAGGAATCCCTCCTTATCGAAATCGAGTCGCTACGGTACAATAAAGCGCTATATCTATGAAACGGGTTGTTTCGCTAAAAGGTTCGCACATCCAACAGCAAGAATGTGCGAGCCATTTTGCTATCAGCCTGTTTTGCATCGGTTGCGGGCATGCGCCCGCCTGTATTGAAAGGAAAGGGCTATGGCGGATTCCACTACTCCGGCTCGTGCGTCGTGGTCCGGTAAGCTCGCATTCGTCCTGGCTGCAGCCGCTTCTGCGGTGGGCTTGGGCAGCATGTGGCGCTTCCCGTACTTGGCGGCAAAATATGGCGGCGGTACCTTTTTGTTCGTGTACCTTGTCTTCGTGTTCACGATCGGTTTGGCGCTGCTGCTGCTTGAGACGGCCCTTGGTCGCAAGACCGGCCAGAGCTCCATCGGCGCCTTTAAGGCTTTCGGTAAGAAGTACTCCTTCATTGGCGTGTTGATGTCGGCGGTTCCGTTTATCATCGTGCCGTATTACTGTGTCATCGGCGGTTGGGTCACCAAGTATATGGTTGGCTATGCGGTCGAGGGCCCGGCGGCTTTGGCCGATGGTGGTGATTTTTTCAGCGCGTTTATCTCCAGCGGCTCGGAGAGCATGGCGTTCATGCTGGTCTTCATGGCGCTGACCTACCTGGTTGTCGCCTTGGGCGTGAACAAGGGTATTGAGAAGGCGAACCTCGTTATGATGCCGCTGCTTATTGTCATGGCCGCCGCAGTTGCCATCTATGCGCTCACGCTGCCCGGCGCCATGGATGGCCTGGCGTTCTATCTGCTGCCTGATCTGAGCGCTCTTTCTCCCGAGCTGATCATTGCGGCGCTCGGCCAGACGTTCTTCACGCTGTCGTTGGCCATGGGCATCATGGTGACGTACGGTTCGTATTTGAAGAAATCTACCAAGCTCACTTCCAGCGTCACGCAGATCGCGGGTACTACGTTCGGCGTCTCTCTGCTTGCTGGTCTTATGATCATTCCCGCAACCTTTGCTGCCCTTGGTTCGGGCGAGGCCGTTGCGGAGAACTCGGGCCCGTCGTTGATGTTCATCATTTTGCCTCAGGTGTTTGAGAACATGGGCGGCATGGCCACCGTGCTGGGCTTCGTCTTCTTCGTCTTGGTGCTTTTTGCGGCTCTGACCAGCTCCATCTCTCTGGTAGAAACCTGTACGTCCATCATTGCCGACGGGACGAAGTGCACGCGCCGCCGCGCCTTGGTTATCGTGATCGCGTTCATCACGATCATGGGTATCGTCGTGAACATGGGCTACAGCTCGCTTTCGTTCATTCAGCCTTTGGGCGAGGGCTCTTCGATCCTCGACTTCCTCGACTTCATTTCCAACTCGGTGATGATGCCTATCGCGGCGCTTCTGACGTGTATCTTCGTGGGCTGGATTATCGGTCCCAAGGTTGTTATCGACGAAGTGCGCGAGTCCGCCAAGTTCAAGCTGGCGGGTGTGTGGACCGTTATGGTGAAGTACATCGCGCCGGTGGTCTTGGTTGTAATCCTTGTCGCCTATGTGGCGCAGACGCTGGGGTTGTTCTCCATGTAGCGCTCGCGGGGGCTGCCGTGCTCACACAGCTTTGCCTCGCACGAACGGCGCATTCAGGTTGTTCGGCTCGTGTGGAGCTGCGCACGGCGGGCTCCTGTTCGCTTGGTCCTTTGGGCGAGCGATTCCGATTACGACCCTGCTCGCTTGGGCTTTGCTTATGCCCGCATCCTGTTTTGGGTGCGGGCTTTTTGTTTGCTGTTGCATCGTTTGGTATGATGAGCGTTACGTTTATTCGTCGCTTATGCTGCTTCAAGGAGTACATCAGATGTCGCTTTCCATCGGTATTGTGGGCCTGCCTAACGTCGGCAAGTCTTCGCTGTTTACCGCGCTTACGAAGAAGAGCGGTTTTGCCGCCAATTATCCTTTTGCCACAATCGAGCCTAATGTGGGTCTGGTTCCGGTGCCCGACGATCGTCTGGACGCGCTGGCGAAGATCGACAATCCGGCCAAGATTGTGCCGGCCACGGTGGAATTCGTCGATATCGCAGGTCTGGTTGCAGGCGCTAGCCAAGGCGAGGGCCTGGGCAACAAGTTCCTCGCCAACATTCGCGAGACCGATGCTATTTGCGAAGTTGTACGTTTCTTCAGCGACCCCAACGTCGAGCATGTGTCTAAGAAGGTTGATCCTCAGTCTGACGTGGAAACTATCAAGACCGAGCTTGTGCTGGCTGATATTGCCACGGTTGAGAAGGCTTTGCCTCGTTTGGAGAAAGAATCCAAGCGCGACAAAACCGCCGTGTTCAAGTTCGAAACCGCCAAGAAGGTGCTCGAGGGACTCAACGAAGGCCATCGCGTGTTGACGCTGGGTCTTTCCGACGAAGAGCTCGCGGCGGTCAAGGATCTGTGCCTGCTCACCTGCAAGCCCATGCTCTATATTGCCAACGTGGACGAAGACCAGCTTGATGCTGAACTGCCTGAGATTGACGGCCAGATTCCCGTGCCCATCTGCGCAAAGACCGAGGCCGATTTGGCCGAGCTTGACGCCGAAGACGCCAAGATGTTCATGGAGGAGCTGGGCCTTTCCGAAAGCGGCCTTGCACGCTTGATTCGCGAGGCGTACAAGCTGCTGGGCCTTCAAAGCTATTTCACCAGCGGCGAAACCGAGACGCGCGCTTGGACCATTCCCATCGGCGCGAAGGCGCCGCAGGCTGCGGGCGTCATTCACTCCGATTTTGAGCGCGGTTTCATCAAGGCCGAAACCGCAAGCTTCGAAGACTATGTTGCCCTCAATGGCGAAAAGGGCTGCCGCGAAGCGGGCAAGCTGCGTCAGGAAGGCAAGGAATACGTGGTGCAAGACGGCGATGTCATGCACTTCAAGTTCAACGTGTAAAACTGGATCGGCTCTCGATTCATGCATGACCCCCGATGGCCACATGCGATAATTCGCGCGGCTATCGGGGCGATTACCAAGGAGTTATAAATGCTGGACCTCGGAGTATATTCCGGGGGGGGGGGGCGTTCAACGCGGGGCGCTTCTCCCAGAAGCATGACATATGCGATGTAACGATTGACGAATGCGCATACGAGCTTTTCGTGCATGCTCGCCGATGCTTGCAAGAAAATGTCGTTGAGAACCTGCGCACGTCTGCGATTCGGGCTGGTGCATAGCTCATGCAGTCCGGATTCTTCGATAATCGTACACGCATTCTCAAAGATGACCTCATAGCCGTCCTCAAAACAGGCGGCAGCATTTCCGTCGCTTCGTCGGTGTTTTCCATGTACGCATATCGCGAACTTCGTGAACAGCTGGAAAGCATCGACGAGTTCAGGTTTATTTTCACTTCGCCTGCGTTTCTTAAAGAACGTCACGCCAAAGAACAGCGCGAATTCTATATTCCACGGCTCGATCGCGAACGTAGCGTTGGCGGCACTGACCTGGAAATTCGTCTGCGCAATGAACTTACGCAGAAGGCCGTGGCAACCGAATGTGCTAACTGGATAAGAAGGAAGGCTCGCTTCAGGTCGTTTCGCAATGCTGCATCGTTGCCGCCTGCGCTTACTGCGGAAGTGACGGATTTTTGCGGCGTGGCCGATACGGTGTCGTACCTTCCCATCAATGGGTTCACGACCGTCGATCTTGGAGTGGAGCGCTCCGCCGATTCATACAGCGCCATCGTGCGCCAGGAAACCTCGCCGTCTCGCCAACTGTTGAAGACGTTCGAGCAGGCATGGAACTCCGAGGACCTCGACGATGTCACCGATGCCGTGGTGGACAATATCGCGCAGATGTATCGCGAAAACCCACCCGAGCTGGTGTATTACGCAGCGCTTTACCGCATCTTCCACGAGTTCTTGGACGACATCACAGCGGATGAGCTCCCTAAGGAAGGCGTCGGCTTTCGTGAGAGTAAAATATGGAACTTGCTCTACGACTTCCAGCGCGATGCCGTGCTTGCCATTGTCAACAAGCTGCAGACTTACAACGGCTGCATCCTGGCCGATTCGGTCGGTCTGGGCAAAACCTTCACGGCGCTGGCCGTGGTGAAATACTACGAAAGCCTAAACCGCAATGTCTTGGTGCTGTGTCCCAAGAAGCTCGGCGACAACTGGCTGATGTATCGCAACAACCAACGTAACAACCCCATAGCCGAAGACCGCCTGCGCTACGACGTGCTTTACCATACCGACCTTTCGCGCGAACGTGGCACATCGGCAACAGGCCTCGACCTTGAAACCATCAACTGGGGCGCATACGACCTGGTTGTCATCGATGAGAGCCATAATTTCCGCAATGGCGACGATTCCGCCAAAGCGCCCAAAGACGGCGAGGAAATCAAAGAGAACCGCTATCAGCGCCTGCTCAACAGAGTGGTGCGCGACGGCGTACCCACCAAGGTGCTCATGCTTTCCGCCACGCCGGTGAACAATCGTTTTCGCGACCTGCGCAATCAGTTGGCGCTGGCGTACCAGGGCGACTCGAGCGCGTGGTCCGAACGCCTTGGGCTTGATACCAATATCGAAAACGTCTTTCGTCATGCGCAGAAAGCGTTCAACGAATGGCAAGAGCTCGATGCCGACAAGCGAACAACCGAGGCGCTTACCGCCAGTCTCGACATGGATTTTTTCCGCGTGCTCGACCAGGTGACGGTGGCGCGTTCGCGCAACCATATTCAACGTTACTACGATGCGAGCGCGATAGGGCCGTTCCCGCGTCGCAACAAGCCCGTTTCGCGTCGCCCCGACCTTTCCGTGCGGGAAGGTACGGCCACGTACGACCGCATTGCCGACCGTCTGTATGCGTTGGAGCTTTCCATCTACGTTCCGATCAAATATGTGCAGCCGAGCAAGCGTCACAAGTACGTTCAGGAGGGCGGCAACCTTTCGGTCGAGGGGCGCGAACGCGGCGTGCAGCGTCTGATGGCCGCCAATTTGCTCAAGCGCCTCGAAAGTTCCGTCGCGTCGTTTCGCTTGACGCTCGAGCGCGTTCTGGCGGGCATGAATAGCACCCTCGATGCCATCGCCGCGTTTAAGGCGAATGCTGCGAAGGACCGAAGCGTGCCAGAGTTGCAAAGTTCGGATTACGACTTCGACTTCGACGACGCCGATGCAATCGAGTTCATGGTAGGCAGCAAAAAGGCGCCGTATGACCTGCGCGATATGGACTGGGTGTCGTGGGAGCGCGATATCGCATCCGACGTGGCAATCGTTGTCGAGCTGTTGGGCTTGGTCGAGGATATCGATGCAAGCCGCGATGCCAAGCTGGTCGACCTCAAGCGCGTCATTTCCGACAAGGTTGTCCATCCGCTTAATGAGGGAAATAAGAAAATCATCGTGTTCACGGCGTTTGCCGACACGGCCGATTACCTGTACGAACAGCTGAAACCCTTGGCGGCCGAGCTCGGGCTGGGCATGGCCGAGGTTACGGGAACAAGCGGCTGCAAAACCACGGTTGCGGGCGTGCGCGGCGATTTGTCGGAGGTGCTGACGTGTTTCAGCCCCGTGTCGAAGGAGCGCGATAAAGCGTATGCGCGCCTGGCGGGCAAAGATATCGACTTGCTTATTGCTACGGATTGCATTTCCGAAGGCCAGAACCTGCAAGACGGCGATTTCTTGGTGAATTACGATATCCACTGGAACCCGGTGCGCGTGGTTCAGCGCTTCGGGCGCGTGGATCGCATCGGGTCGAAAAACGATGTTATTCAGTTGGTGAACTACTGGCCCAATGTCGCGTTGGATAAGTACATCAATTTGAAGGAGCGCGTCGAAAACCGCATGCATGCCACGGTTATGGCTTCCACGGGCGATGACGACTATATCAACGAGGGCGAAAAGGGCGATCTTGAATACCGTCGTGCGCAGCTCGAGCAGATGCAAAGCGAGGTGGTGGACCTCGAGGACGTTGCGGGCGGCGTTTCCATCACTGATTTGGGCTTGAACGATTTCCGTATGGACCTCGTGGCGTATTACGAGGCGAATCCGAGCATTGAACGCGTGCCTGCAGGCATCAATGCCGTGGTGGCGGGCGACGAGCCGGGCATCGTCTTCGTGCTGCGCAACGTCAATCAAGAACTCGACGCCTCGATGCGCAATCCCGTGCATCCGTTTTATCTGGTGTATGTGAAAGACGACGGCGAAACGCTGCATGGTTATCTCGATCCCAAAGAAACCCTCGATGCCATGCGTCGTTTGTGCCGCGGCAAGTCCGAGCCCGATGCCAAACTCTGCCGTGCATACAACCGCGCTACCAAAGACGGACGCGACATGAGCCATGCGTCGAAGCTGCTCGAAACGGCCGTGCTGTCTATGGTGAGCGAAAAGCGCGAAGCCGATGTCGATAGCTTCTTCAGTGCGGGCACTACGAGTTTCTTGGAAAACGACGTGGCGGGGCTCGACGATTTCGAGCTCGTGTGCTTTTTGGTGGTGAGGTAGATGTACGGTCTGCCCAGCACGGTAGCGGTCAATCAGCTGCTGCCGAAAACCGCATTCTATCAGCGTTTGTCGCTTGCCGCATCGGTGAAGGACGAGTTCGTTCACGGCATTGAAGAACTGCGCGTGATTGCTTCCGTCAAGGAGGCGACATGCGGCATTCCTGCCAGCGGAGGCGTAGAAGAAATATCGATTCTACGTATTGCGCTTAAGACGGACGAACTGCCTCGCAAAGCCCTCGACGCCATCGCATCGGCGGTGCCGCGCAAGATGCTTATGGCGTGCTGCCACGAGGGTCGCGCGTGTCTTGCCGTGGTGCGCGACGGGCTGCGTGTCAGCGAGCGATGGATTGCCGAAGAACAAATGAATATTGAGTTGAGAGGCGCCTTGCTTGCCGAGGTGTGGGATGGCCTGTGCGCACGGGTGCTGTTCGACGATGTGGAAGTCGAAGATGTTGATGCACGTATGGCGCAAGAAGAACGAATTGCCGAGCTTGAGGCCGAGGTTATCAAGCTCAAGCGGAAATATGCGAAGGAGGTCCAGCCTGCCAAGCGCAACGCCGCTTTCAGAACGTACAAGCAGGCCTTGGCCGAGCTTCGCGCTCTGAAAGGGGAGTAGGCAATGGAAAAAGTTGAGTTGCGGACGGCGGACATCGCCGCCGAGAACGCCGCCAAGCTGGCGGAGCTGTTTCCCGACATTGTGACCGAAGTACTGGATGAAGACGGCAACGTTCGCCACAGCATCGACGTCGAGGCGCTCAAGGCCCATGTGGGCGATATCGCCGAGGATAAACGCGAGCGCTATCAGTTCACCTGGCCCGGCAAGCAGAAAGCCCGCGCCGAGGCGATTCGTCCCATCGACAAGACTATGCGCCCTTGCGTGGACGAGAGCGTGAACTGGGACACCACGGAGAATCTCTACATCGAGGGTGACAACCTCGACGCCCTGAAGATCCTGCGCGAGACCTATGCCGGCAAGATCAAGATGATCTATATTGACCCGCCCTACAACACGGGTCATGACTTCGTGTACAACGACACCTTTGCCCACAGCGCCGAGGAGGAGCGCGCCGAGAGCGGAGCCTTCGACGAGGAGGGCAATGTGCTGGACGCTGCCTACAAGGTGAACAATGAGTCCAACGGCAAGTTCCACTCCGACTGGTGCTCGATGATGTATCCCCGACTTGTGCTAGCGAGGGATTTGCTGAGCGAGGATGGGGTCTTGTATTTAAGCATTGATGACAACGAGCTAACAAATCTCAAAGCTATGTGCGACACGGTTTTTGGCGGAAGTTGTCATACGGCGACGTTTTTGTGGGCAAAAACCTCCACTCCTGGCTCTTTATCCAATAAGTCTCGAAAAACTGTTGAGTATGTATTGCTATATGAAAGAAGAGCAGATTCGAAAAGGCTTTATGGTTCTGATCTCGATAATGCTGACAACCCATTGTTGAAGAAGAGCAACCCGCTTAAAAGGATCATTTTCCCGAGGCATTCTATTCATTTTCTCTTCAAAAGTTCTGGAGTAGTTAGTGCTGGTTCGTATGAAAATGGCAACTTGCTTTACGATGTGACAATTTGCGATGGGCTTAATGACGATCCCGTCTGCTTCGAATGCCATTCAACTTGGACGCAGGATAAGGTTGAAAAAGAAATACTCTCGGGTACTTTCTTCATTGCCAAAACAGAGAAGCTTGCTCTTCGATTTCAAAGGAAGGAGTCCACTGGATATAAGACTCCCAACAACCTGCTTAATTCAATGCCGGTTATTTCCGGCAAACAGGGGGTCGGCACTAATGAATCTGTTAGCGCTGAATTGGAATCGCTGGGAATTGGCGGCATTATGAGTTATCCAAAACCAGAGTCGCTTATTCGCTTTCTTGTCAATTCGGTATGCAAATTTGACCGTGACGCCGTTATCCTTGACTTCTTCTCCGGATCCGCCACAACTGCCCATGCTGTCATGCAGCTCAACGCCGAGGACGGCGGGAACCGCAAGTTCATTATGGTGCAGCTGCCCGAGGTGTGTGACGAGAAGTCCGAGGCGGCCAAGGCTGGCTACCAGACCATCTGCGAGATCGGCAAGGAGCGCATCCGTCGTGCGGGTGCTAAGATCGCGGCGGAGGTGGAGGAGTCCAACGCGCAGCTCAAGCTCGGCGAGGAGCCCAGGCGCGTGCCCGACATCGGCTTCCGCGTGCTCAAGATCGACTCGTCCAACTTCGAGGACGTCTCATGCACGCCAGATACGCTGTTGCAGGACGCGCTCTTCAGCCTAGCGGACAACGTCAAGCCCGGCCGCACGCCGGAGGACATCCTCTTCCAGCTACTCCCGCAGTTTCAAATTCCTTACACCGCAAGCGTCGAGAAGCTCGACATCTGCGGCAAAACGGTTTATTCCGTCGATGGTGACGCATTGCTTGCGTGTTTCGATCAGGAAGTTTCCGAAGATGTTATTCGTGCCATGGCCGAACGCGAACCTTCGCGTGCCGTGCTGCGCGATGCGTCTTTCGTCGGCGATGACGCCCTTGCCAACTTTGAGGAAATCTTCAAAACGCTCAGCCCCGAAACCGAAACCAGGGTGGTGTAGCACGTGCTGGGGCTAGTAGATAAGCATCAAGCCGTCGGAGCTAGCGATGAGGAGTTTCGGCATTATGCGGTCAGCCTTTCGTCGGCGGGTGCTTCGGCAAGCTCGAAGATGAGCGGTGCATTGTTGCGCAGGAAGCCGTCAAGTTCGGCAATTTCGGTATCGGTGAATCCGTCGATGTCGGACCAGCGATATGCCGGCATGGTGCAGCAGGCGGAATCGAAGCCCCAGTCGCGCGAACGTTCCACGGCAATGCGGAGCGTTCCGTCGCCTTGCAGGTCGGAATATGCGATATGCGTTCCGTCGGGGAGTATTGCGTATGACCACATCATGAAAACAACCTCCATTACTTTGCCGTGCCATTGTCACCATTGTACTCAATGGTTTTCATAGTTAGATAGGTGTTCCTATGGAATTCAAATTTACCGTTCTCGATTACCAAACGCGTGCGGCCGATGCTGTGGTGAAGGTGTTCGACGGACAGCCTAAAATCGATGCGTTGTCGTATGTGCGCGACATAGGCACGGGCAACGTGAATAAACACGGCCAGACCACCATGGGCGCTATCGAGACAAATGACGGGGTTGCGACGGACGATGGCACGGGCTTTCGTAACGCGCCGTTGCGCCTGGGCTCCGAAGAGCTTCTTGCCAACGTGAAGAAGATGCAGCGAAAGAACGGAGTGGTTCTTTCGAAGGAGCTGCATCATGATCTGGGCGCAGTGGAACTTGACGTGGAAATGGAAACAGGCACGGGCAAAACGTACGTGTATACCAAGACCATGTTCGAGCTCAATGCGCGCTACGGCTGGTCGAAGTTCATCATCGTGGTGCCGAGCGTCGCCATTCGCGAAGGCGTTGCGAAATCTCTCGAAATCACGAAGAAACATTTTCATGAACAGTACGGCAAAAGCTTGTGGCCGTTCGTGTACGATTCAGGCCGTTTGACAGAGATAGACTCGTTTGCCAGCCGTGCGGATATTTCCGTCATGGTCATCAACATGCAGGCGTTTAACAGGTCGCTGAAAGAGGGCGGCAAGAGCAAAGAGGCGCTCGTTATGTTTTCCGAGCGCGATGAATTCGGCAGCCGCCGCCCTATCGATGTGATTTCGGCTACGAACCCCATTCTCATCATCGATGAACCGCAGAAGATGGGCAAGAAGGGCAGCGCCACGCGTAAGGCCATGCAGCGCTTCAAGCCGCTGTTCTCGCTCAACTATTCCGCCACGCATAAAGATCGGCACAACGCCGTGTACGAACTCGACCCGCTCGATGCCTATAACGAGCGCCTGGTCAAGCGCATCGAAGTGAAGGGCATCGAGATGGTGGGGATGCGCGGCACCGACGGCTATGTGTATCTGCAAGATATCAAGGTGAGTCCCAGCAAGCCGCCGCGCGCCATGATTGAGTTCACGCGCCAGCTGAAAAGCGGAAAGCTTGGGCGTGTGGTTCGCACTTTTGACGAGCTTGATAACATCTATCAGGCATCCGGCGAGCTTGAGGCGTATGCAAACGGGTTCAAGATTCTGCGCATCGTGCCCGATCAGAATGGGCAGGCGGGATACGTCGAATTCGACAACCATAACAAGCTGTATCGCGGTCAGGTTGCCAATGATTCTTCAGAAGAGGACCTTCGTCGCATCCAGATTCGCGAAACCATTCTCTCGCATCTTCAGAAGGAGGAAGTGCTGTATCGCCAGGGTATCAAGTGCCTGAGCCTTTTCTTCATCGACGAAGTGGCCAAGTACCGTGTCTACGAGGAAGACGGGTCCGAGGGCGTGGGCAAGTATGGGCGAATTTTCGAAGAAGAATACGAGCGTGCAGTTGAGGAACGTTTGGCGGAGTTGAAACTTGCCGATGCGTGCGATTCTGGCTATATGGACTATCTGCGCGACTCGCTTAACCGGAAAGTCCACGAGGGCTATTTCTCGATTGATAAGAAAACGAAGCGCTCGGTGGATAGCGAAGTAAAGCGCGGCAGCGAATTCTCCGAGGACGTGAGTGCCTACGACCTTATTTTGAAAGATAAAGAACGCCTGCTGTCTTTCGAGGAGCCGTGCCGTTTCATCTTCTCGCATTCGGCATTGCGCGAAGGCTGGGACAACCCCAACGTGTTCCAGATTTGCACGCTCAAAAGTTCAGGCGATTCCGATATCAGCAAACGCCAAGAGGTGGGCCGTGGTTTGCGCCTGTGCGTGAACCAGGATGGTACGCGCCAGGATGAGGCGTTCCTTGGGCGTGACGGCGTCCATGCTGTGAACTTGCTGACCGTTATTGCGTCCGAGGGCTACGACAGTTTCGTGAAGTCGCTTCAGAGCGAGACCAAAGACGAGCTTCGTACGCGTCCGAAAAAGGTGGACGTCAGCCTGTTTGCCAATGCGTTGGTGCAAGATGGCGTGAACGAGTACACGCTCACGAAGGCGGACGCCGAGCAAATCGTCTATGCGCTGCAAGCCAACAGGCTCATCGGTCCGGACGGCATGCCTGTTGGCGAAATCACGGAGCAAGTTCTTTATGCCATTCCCGACTCGGATATGCCCGAGCATTTGTACGGCTTCGCGAAAGACATTGCACGCATTGTGAACAGCGCAGAAGACTCCGGGGCCGCGGTTCGCTACGACAACGGCTTCGGCACCAAGGTGCCGAGCAACAGACTCAACGACAACTTCCGAAAAAAGGAATTTCAGGAACTGTGGGCGCGCATCAACCACAAGCACGCGTATAGCGTGGAGTTCGATTCCGCTGAGCTTCGTCGTAATGCCATAAAAAGCATCAATGACAACTTGTCGGTGTCTACGCCAAGGTATCGCCTGAAGCGGGGTGGGCAGCGCGACGAAGCAACGCGTGAGCAACTTGAGGCCCTCGAAAGCTTCAAAGCTGCGGAAACCAAGACGCTCGAGGTCAAAGGCGATGAGGTTTCGGTGGCTGCGTATGATTTGGTGGGCGAAGTTGCAAGCAAAGCCTGCATCACTCGCAGAAGCGCGGCCGCCATTTTGTCCGACATCGCGCCCGATCGTTTCGCTATGTTTCGCGTGAACCCGGAAGAGTTCATTGCCAAAACGGCTGCACTTATCGTGGATGAAAAAGCGCGCATGGTCGTAGAGCATATTTGCTATAACCGCGTGGTGGGCGAGTATGACGCGGCGGAGATTTTCACCGAAGACATGCCTGAAAGTTTGAGTCGCGTGCTGCCTACGTCGAAGAAGGGCGTACAAGATTGGACGGTGCTCGACAGCGACACGGAGCGCAAGTTCGCGCAAGACCTGGAAGACTCCAGCGAAGTATGCGTGTTTGCGCACTTGCCGCGTTCGTTTGCCATTCCTACTCCTGTGGGAGAATACGCGCCCGACTGGGCAATCGCATTCAACGAAGGCGTTGTGAAGCATATTTATTTTATTGCCGAGACGAAGGGCTCTATGCAAACGTTGAACTTGAAGGGGGCTGAAGACGCCAAGATCAAATGCGCGCGTAAGCTTTTCGAGCAGCTTGGCGAAGGCGAGGTTCGTTACGACTTCGTGAGCACCTACGACGAGCTGATGGGCAAGGTGATGCAGTAGGCGGAGGGACTAAGCGTCAGACGGAAAAGCTCATGCGTCAGGCGGAAGGGCCGCGCGTCAGACGGAAAAAGCGATGCGATAGGCGGGAAGGCCGGGTTTATCCCGGTCTTGACCGGCTCCATACCGCGCCGCGGTTGCTCTGTGGTCAAACAGGGTCGTTATGGGGAATTATGCTCACCGTTCGCGCGTCAAAAGCGACCGTTTACGGCGCGTGTTAGACGAAGCGTTCGTTCTGCTGAAAACGGTTTGAGTCGCGATTCACAAAGCACCAGGTCACAGGCTTGATAGTTTTGGCTCTTCTTATCGACCTTCCGCCAACTGTCCCCATATTCGTCCTTTTTGACCGCGAGCAGGGTAGAGCGCCTTAAACGTTCTCCCAATCGATGCTCTTTGACCATGGGTGATGGCGTTTTGCGGCGAAGCCTCCAACAATCCTTGCAACGGAAGGATCGGGGCTAGAACCCAGCCTCGAAACCAGGCGCCGCGCCGTCTCCGCGAACCTCAGCAGATAGCAACTGATTCAAGGAGCGGGTTTTCTCGGCATGCTTCGTTTTGTAACAAGGTTTTCAGCCGCGTTGCGCGGCAAGCGGACCAATTCGGGGCTGGGCAAAACTTTCCCATGCTAATGCCGCTCCAACCGGAAATGCCGCTTTATTTGCATAAGGTGAGTGACGAAGGCGGCGGCGAGGTTTATTCTTTGAAGAAGCGTCGGATGGGCGCCTGCGACATAACGTGTGCAACACGAGGCGCCGGGCAGTCGCCGAATTAGACGCGTATGCGGTCTGGGTGCGCCGTTCGGTTGTCGAATAGAAACGCGGTGTCCTTATACAGGTGCACCATGGTATAGGGCGCATCTAAGTGGGGCATCGTAAATGCAGCCATTGCGACGATGCATTCGTTTTGGAGTGGCGCAAATGCACTTGGGTAAGGGGGAGCCATGTCGGATATTCGAACCGATCACGATTTCGCGCAGCTGGGTTTCGGCTTGATGCGCCTGCCTCAGCTCGAAGAAGGCGGCAACGATATCGAGGAAACTAAGAAGCTGGTAGATGCGTTTATGGACGCGGGCTTTACGTATTTCGATACGGCGCCTACCTACCATGGCGGCACGTCGGAAATTGCGGCGAAGGAAGCCCTGGTCGACCGTTATCCGCGTGAAAGCTTCCAACTTGCCACCAAAATGCCCGCATGGGCAGCTAAAAGCCTCGAAGAAGCCCAGGCGTTTTTCAATCGCTCGCTCGAACGCACGGGTGCGGGTTATTTCGACTACTATCTGCTTCATCAGCTCACGGACGAATTCGCCCCGTTGTTCGAAGATTACGACCTGTGGAACTTCGCCCAGAAGAAAAAGGAAGAGGGCCTGATCAGGCACCTCGGCTTTTCGTTCCACGATAGCGCCGAAGTGCTCGAGCGCCTGCTTGAAGAGCATCCGAACATGGACTTCGTCCAGCTGCAGATTAATTATGCAGACTGGGAAAACGACATCATCGAGTCGCGCAAATGCTACGAAGTGGCGCGTGCCCACGGTTTGCCTGTGGTTGTCATGGAGCCCGTGAAAGGCGGTTCGCTCGTGCAGCTGCCGCCGCAAGTCGAGGAAATCCTGCGCGCGCAAGACCCCGAGGCGTCCATGGCGTCGTGGGCGCTGCGTTTCTGCGCCTCGCTTCCGGGCGTTATCGCGGTGCTTTCCGGCATGACCACTATGGACCAGATGCAAGACAACCTGCGCACCATGAAGGCGGCGAAACCCCTCACCGACGAAGAATCCGCCGCGATCGACCGCGCCCGCGTAACGCTTTCTTCCATCCCGACGGTTCCGTGCACGGACTGCCGCTATTGCATGAAGGATTGTCCGCAAGGCATCCACATTCCCATCATCATGGATTCGCTCGATATCATGGCGAAGTTCGGCGATATGCATCGCGCGAAGGAAAACTACGTCTGGAATGCGAACAATGAGGCCTCCAAGTGCATTGAATGCGGCACGTGCGAATCTCTCTGTCCTCAGCATATTGATATCATCAACCAGCTCAAGCGAGCGACGGAACTCTTCGAATCGTAGGAAATGAACGAACAGGCGGCGGGCTCTTTGGGTCGTAGGAATGGGAAAAAGAGCGGGGCGCCTTCGAATCGTAGGAAATGAACTGTATGAACCGAAATTATCCCATGAGCGCTTCTGGGTGCGCCCCTTCCGCAACGCAAGTGGAAGGGGCGCACCCTTCGTCTGCTTCGTCGCTTGTTGCTGGCGCCGCGCCTGCTTCATACTCTTCGGCTTCGTCATGTTCTGCCGGGTCCGCGTCGGCGCGCCCTTCGTTACCAAGGCCGGTTGTATCCGGCCTTTCCGCGGCGAACTTTGCTGGAGTGCCTTCAGCGTCTTTGGACGATGCCCGCGCCGCGCTTACGCGTTATTTCGGGTATCGTGATTTTCGCGCCGGACAGCAGTTCATCGTGGAGTCCGTCTTGCAAGGCCGCGACGCCTTGGGCGTCATGCCCACGGGTGCGGGTAAATCCATGTGCTACCAGATTCCGGGCATTGTCATGCCCGGCCTTGCTCTGGTTGTTTCTCCGCTCGTGTCACTTATGGGCGATCAGGTGCGCGCTCTTATTGAAGCGGGCGTGCGTGGATCCTACCTTAACTCGACGCTCACTCCTGGTCAGCAGCGCACGGTGATGAAGCGAGCCGTAGAGGGAACGTACAAAATCATGTACGTTGCGCCGGAACGCCTTGCCGACCCCGTATTTCGGGAATTCGTCTCGCAGGTGGAAGTGCCCTTGATTGCGGTGGACGAAGCCCATTGCGTATCCCAATGGGGGCAGGATTTCCGCCCGTCGTATCTGGCCATTCGTGAGTTCATAGAGTCTTTCGAAAAGCGACCTATTGTGGTGGCGCTCACTGCCACTGCTACTGAGCGCGTGCGCAATGACATCACCGCGCTTCTCGGCCTGCGTGACCCCGCGGAAATAGTCACGGGTTTCGACCGACCCAATATTCGTTTTGGGGTGGAACGCCTTGAACCCAAGCAGAAACGGGCGCGCATTGCGGGCTATATTGCCGAGCATCCGCGGGAAAGCGGTATTATCTACTGCTCCACACGCAAGGATGTCGATGCTCTTACGGAATGGCTTGGCCAACAGGGTATTTCCGCAACACGTTACCATGCGGGCATGCCGGCGGCGCATCGCCAGGAAAGCCAGCGCCGCTTCATCGACGACGACGCTTTGGTCATGGTTGCCACGAATGCCTTCGGCATGGGCATAGACAAATCCAATGTGCGCTACGTCATCCACTACAACATGCCCAAAAGCATCGAGGCGTATTACCAGGAAGCTGGGCGCGCGGGCCGCGACGGCGAACCGTCGGAATGCTTGCTTCTTTGGAGCGATGGCGATATTGCCACGTGCCGTTATTTCATCGAAGAGGGCGGGGGCAATGACGAACTTTCCGAAGAAGAGGTGCAGCGTGTCAAGTCGGCTCAACGCCGCATGCTCGATGGCATGGTGGGGTATTGTCGCACCACGGGATGCCTCCGGCGCTACATTCTCGATTACTTCGGGGAGGATTCTCGCAACGAAGAGGGCGCGGCGTCCGCTTCGTCTGCCGAGTCGTGCGGAAACTGTTCGAACTGCCTGGGCGATTTCGATGCCATAGACGTCACCGACACGGCAAAGCAGTGCGTGCTGTGCGTGCGAGAGGTGCAGGGTGCTTTCGGCAAGAGCATGATCGCCGATATTGTGCGCGGCTCGCGCAGCCAGCGCGTGATTGAAGGCGAGCTCGATCGGCTGCAGAGCTATAACACGGTTTCCGATTCGGCGGCGCAGGTCAAAGAGGTTATTGAGCTGCTTGCCGCGGCGGGCATTCTCGATATTTCGGACGGCACGTATCCCGTCGTGGGCTTGGGCGCGCGTTCGTTCGAGGCCGAACAGGAAAGCTTCACGTTTTCCATGAAGAAGATTCGCCGGCCTCGCAAGAAGGCGTCGCGTTCGCCTTTCGATGGCGCTCCTTCATTCGGGGGTTCTGGCGCAGGCGGTGCACATGCGACGCCTGGCGTGTTCGGTGCTTCAGGCGGTGGGGAAGAGGAGCTCTTCGAAAGGCTGCGCGTCTTGCGCAAGAACATCGCCGATGCGAACGGCATTGCTCCTTACATCGTTTTCTCCGATAAAGCGCTGCGCGATATGTGCGCACGCATGCCCGCAACGCCGGAAGCGTTTTTATTGGTCAGCGGTGTGGGCGAGAAGAAGCTTGAACGGTATGGCGAAGAATTCCTTGCCGAAATAGCCGCTTTCAAAGCCGAAAGGTAGCTAAAGACCCGCATGCGGGTCTTTAGCTGGAGGGCGAACATCGGGTGCCGCGCTTTTTTCGAGAAGTTTCCGCTATCTTCTGATACGTCTGCAAAGACGCTTACAGTCAATACCATTATGTAAAGACTCCCAGTTCAGGGCTTCATATACTTGCGGTGTCAATCAGGGGTGCAAAGGGGAAATGCGCCCTGCAAGCAAGGAGGGTGTCTGTATGGGAATCCTGTATCAAGCGGGCGACATGTCCTATTGGGCCATTTGGCTCTTTGTTCTGTTCGCTCTCATGGCCTTCAACGAATTCGGCCGCACGAGCAAATGGGGAGGAATCACGCTTTTCGCGATCGTCCCCATCGTTTTAACTGTGTTCGTATGGCCGACAACTGCGGCGCCTGGCAACGAATACGGCACGGGCACGTGGTTCAACTGGGTGAAGACGTATTCGGCGCTGGCGGGCTGTCTAGGGTTTATGGCGCTTCGTTTCGTCCATTGGAAAGGCGCCGACGGCAAAACTCATTATCTCTATGAGAAGAAATGGGCGCTGTGCTTCCCGCCGTTGATTCTGGCCATCAACATCGCCGAGGCGGTCATCCGCGATTTCCAGGTGTTCAGCTGGGGCCTGTGGGAGGGCGGCTACGTAGAGAATCTCTGGACTATGTCTGGCCCATGGAATGTGATGAACGGCATTGCCGGCATCCTGAACATCGTCACCATCTGCGGATGGTTCGGCATCATTATCTCGAAGGACAAAACGCGCGACATGATTTGGCCCGATATGATCTGGGCTTGGATTATCGCGTACGACTTCTGGAATTTCGCGTACACCTACAACTGCATATCCGACCATTCTGCCTACTGTGGTCTGGCGCTGTTGCTCTCGTGCACCATTCCGACGTTTTTCATCAAGCGCGGCGCGTGGTTGCAGCATCGTGCGCAGACGCTTGCGCTCTGGATTATGTTCGTCATGACCGTGCCGCAGTTCGCTGACGTGCTGGCTCCCATTCCCACGACGCACAACCCGGCGGCATTTTTCGTCGTGAGCTTCATTGCGCTGGCAAGCAACGTGGCGCTGGCCGCGTATCAGTTCAACAAGATTCGCAAGAACAAGCTCAATCCCGTCAAAGACGAGTTGTACGCCGATACGTCTGTGTACAAGAAGGTTGTCGAGGAGAACATCTAGGCGCGGTATGCGACGCAGCGTAATCACAGATGCTTTTTAAGCGTAAAACGTTACGTCTCGTTTAGGCTGGTCGGTAACGTTTTCGTGTCGGAACGGTAACGGCTCTCTGCCCACTCTGTGTACCCAACGGCTTACCGCATCGCAATTGGACAATCTTCCTATAATGAGGAAAACGCCCGTGTGAGAAACCCCCGTTTGTAAGTTTGGCTTTGGTTTCCCAGGACCAGACTTGGATCGGTTTTCACCGGGCGTTTTTTCGCATTGAAGAGCGGGATGCGGATATACCGTCATGCCGCAAGGAGGGAGGCTGATATGCGATTCGTTTCATCAGATGCAGCATCGAGCAGGCATGGCGATGCTCGTGCGGAAATCCGCCGTATCGAAGGACGTGCGGGGGATATAATGCAGGCCGCCCGAAGCCTGTTCGAACATCGCGGCGTTGGACCGACGACGGTGAAAGACATTGCCTCGGAAGCCGGCATTACCCGAGAGCTTTTCTATTACTACTATTCCGGCAAACGTGATGTTATAGACGCCGTTTTGGACGATTACGTGGCGGATATCGTGGAAAGTGTTGCGGTTTGGAACGAGACGCGCCACTTTGGCGATACGTCGGCGTCGTTGCGCGAATGCATCGCTACGCTGCGACGAACCCTGTATGATGCTAACGGTCCGCGCCCGATGATTGCGGTGCTCGAGGAGCTTGGCGTAAGGGATGCCTTCGATGTCCGAGCGGTGAGGGAAACGGCGAATTTCATCTGCGAAAAGGTGGTTTCCGAATACGAGCGCTATCACGATATCAAGATAGACCTTGTATACGAAACCATGTGCGTCATGATCTTCGGCTTGGTCGGCCTTCTGAAGGTTGCCCCTTCCATCAGCGACGAAGTTCTCATGAAGGTGGTCGAGCAGACGTTTCGTCTTGATACGAGGCCGCTTCCTTGCTGCGAGAAGAAAGATTAAGCCGCAGCGAACAAGGTGAGCGGAACGTCGGGAAAGGTCTTGCGAACCCGTACGTGAAACACGTGAAAACATGTCAGCCCGTGGCCCTTGGGGTCGCGGGCTTTGCTATCATGGGCAAGTTAACCGAAACCAACGGATACACGAGAGGTTGGAGGATGCTGCATGGCAGAACACCTGACCGAAGAAGATGTGCGCAATATCGCAACGTATGCGCGCATCGGGCTTGACGAGCAGGAGCTCGCTCAGATGACCGTCGATTTGAATAGCATCATCGACACGCTTGAGCCGATCACCCAGTACGAACTCGATGGCGTAGAGCCCACGTTCCACCCCATCGGAGGCCTTTCCAATGTCATGCGCGAAGATGTTGTCGAAGAATCCTTCTCGCAGGAAAAAGCGCTGGAGAATGCGCCGAAGCAGCAAGACGGCTCCTTCCTCATCCCTGCAATTCTTGGCGGAGGCGATCAATAATGGCATATTCCTACAACATGGGCGTTCGCGAGATTCGCGAAGGCTTGGCTGCGCAGGAATTCTCTGCGCGTGAAATCGCACAGGCGAACTTCGAGCATATCGCCAAGGCGGATGAGGCGGTGCATGCTTACCTCGAGCTCACCGAAGATATGGCGTACGAAGCGGCGGACAAGATTGATGCGGCGGTCGCCGACGGAACGTTTTCTTCCATGGGCCCGCTTGCGGGCGTTCCCGTTGCTTTCAAAGACAATATGAACCTGGAAGGCACGCATACCACGTGCTCTTCCAAGATGCTGGAAAACTATGTTTCTCCTTATACCGCAACATGCGTCGCGCGCTGCATCGAAGCTGGCGGCATTCCGCTGGGCAAACTGAACATGGACGAATTCGCGTTCGGCTCTTCCACCGAGACCTCCGCGTTCGGGTCTACGAAAAACCCGTGGGATCTCGAGCGCGTTCCCGGCGGTTCTTCGGGCGGCAGCGCCGCATCGGTCGCCGCTGGCATGGCGTGCATGACGCTCGGTAGCGATACGGGCGGATCCATTCGTCAGCCTGCTTCGTTCTGCGGCATCGTGGGCGTGAAGCCTACGTACGGCATGGTTTCTCGCTATGGCGTGGTTGCTTTCGGCAGCTCGCTCGATCAGGTGGGCCCGTTCACGCGTAGCGTTGAAGACGCGGCATATGCCATGCAGGCGCTGTGCGGCTACGATCCGCTCGACTGCACGTCTCAGCATATCGAGGCCGATTTCGTGGGCGCTTTGACGCAGGGTGTCGAAGGCATGCGTGTCGGCGTGGTACCCGGATTCATGAACGCTCCCGGCCTGACTCCCGAAGTGAAGGAAAAGGTCGCAGAGGCCGCTGCGAAGCTCGAGGCTGCAGGCGCGCAGATCGTGGAGGTCGACCTTCCTCACGCGGACGCGGCCATTAGCGCATACTACGTGCTCGGTCCGTGCGAGGCGTTTTCCAACCTGGCTCGCTTCGACTCCGTTCGTTACGGCTACTGCGAGCCCGGCTTGAAAGACCTGGGTTCTCAGTACGAGGAAAGCCGCGCGAACGGCTTCGGCATGGAGGCGAAGCGTCGCATCATGCTGGGAAGCTATCTTCTTTCCGCTGGCGTGTACGAGAAATACTATTACCCCGCGCAGCAGGTGCGCAGGCTCATTACGCAGGATTACGAGCGCGCGTACGAGCAGTGCGACGTCATTCTTGCTCCCACCAGCCCGCGTACGGCGTTTAAGTTCGGCGAAATCGGCGATCCGGTGGAAATGCACCTTTCGGACATCTTCACCGTTTCCATCAACATTGCCGGCAACGGCGGTATGAACGTCCCGTGCGGCCTGGGCAAAGACACCGGTCTGCCTGTGGGCGTGCAGCTTATTTGCCCGCAGTTCAAAGACGTCAACATGTTCCGTGCGGCCGCCGCTTTGGAAGCTGCGTACGGCGTGGCTCCCATTGCCCCGGCGTTTCAGGCAGGTGAATAGCGAATGAAGACTCTCGAAGAGGTTCTGAAAGACTGGGAGGCCGTCATCGGCCTCGAGGTTCATGCCGAGCTCACCACGCTGAACACCAAGATGTTCTGCGGCTGCAAGCTTGAATTCGGCGCCGAGCCCAACACCCATACCTGCCCGGTGTGTCTCGGCCTTCCGGGCGCATTGCCGGTGCCTAACAAGGCGGCCATCGAGTCTATCGTGCTTGCCGGCCTTGCCACCAACTGCGATATCGAGAAGCATTCTATGTTCTATCGCAAGAACTACATGTATCCCGATATGTCGAAGAACTTCCAGACCACGCAGGGCCCGGTGGCGTTCTGCATGCGCGGTCACCTCGATCTTGATGTGGACGGCCCCGGCGCCAAAGAGCGCATTGACCTGGGCAATCTTGAAGTCGGCGAAAGCTGCGGCAACGTGACGCGCACCGAAGACGGCTACGTTGCGCATGTGGGCATTACGCGTATTCATATGGAAGAGGATGCGGGCAAGATGGTGCACATCGGCGGCGGCGAAGGTCGAATAGCCGGTGCAACCCACTCGCTGGTGGATTACAACCGCGCAGGCACGCCGTTGATCGAGCTTGTGACCGAGCCCGAGCTGCGCACGCCTGAAGAGGCGCGTCTGTTCATGCAGAAGCTTCGTCAAATCTATTTGGCAATCGGCATTTCCGACTGCTCCATGGAAGAGGGTTCGCTGCGCTGCGACGGCAACGTGAGCTTGCGCCGCCGCGGAGAGACGAAGTTCGGCACCAAGACCGAGCTGAAGAACATGAACAGCTTCAAGAACCTGCATGACGGCCTGGCATACGAAATCTGCCGTCAGGCCGAGGTCCTTGAAGAGGGCGGCATCATCTATCAGGAAACCCGCCACTGGGATCCTTCCGCGAAGCGTACTATCGTCATGCGCGTGAAGGAAACTGCGGATGACTACCGTCTGTTCCCCGAGCCCGACTTGGCGCCGTACGATCTTTCCGACGAGTTTATCGAAGGTGTTCGTGCCAAGCTTCCCGAGCTTCCCGATCAGAAAGCCAAGCGTTTCGAGGCCGATTTCGGTCTTTCTGCCTATGATGCGCGTCATCTGGTGGAGCATCGCGTGACGTCGGCGTTTTTCGAAGAAGGCATGAAAGCCGCTGCGGATGCGAAGCTTGCGAAACCGCTTGCCAACTTGGTTATCAACGACATTACGGCGCGTATGAACGCAGACGAATCGTTCGATCTGGAGGCTTCGCCGCTCACGCCCGCTCGTGCAGTTGAGCTTGTGAAAATGACGGCTGAAGATGTCATTTCCTCCAAGCAGGGTAAAGAGGTGTTCGCCGCCGTTATCGACGAGGACAAAGACCCTGCGGCTATCGTTGAAGAGCGCGGTATGAAGCAGGTCAGCGACACCGGCGCTATCGAGGCTGTTGTCGACGGCGTTATTGCTGCGAACCCCGACGAGGTTGCTCGCTATAAAGAGGGTAACACCAAGCTCATCGGATTCTTCGTGGGCCAGTGCATGAAAGAGATGCGCGGCCAGGGTAACCCGAAGGTCATCAACCAGATTCTTGCGAAGAAACTGGGCTAGGGTGTTCTTGCCGAGCGCTTGTCCAACGGAATAAAGTCCAACATGAGAAAAGAGCTGCGAATTCGTTTCGCAGCTCTTTTCTCATGTGCGAGTTGGCTTTATTGCCTCATTCGGGAAAGTCGATTCCGTAGTACACCTGCGGCGCAAGATTGCATTGTTGGCGCATTATTCGTTCCACGATGGCGTATCTGCTTCTTTGTTAGCGCTGTAGATAATCCAGTATTTGCATGCAGTCGCGTTGGCGCTGCGCCATTTCACCCCGCATATCCCGCTAAAAGCAGGCATCCTGCGACGGCGACCGTGCCGAGCCATTTGATGACAGAGATCGTTCGCGCCCCTGTGCCGCCGCCGAAGCGAGCGGCGCTGGTCCTCAGGCCTCCCGGTTCGTTCTTAGCTGCCAGCTAATGTTTTGTTGCGCTGTTTTCTCTAGGATTGACGCGTGTCAAAAGACATGTTGTGCGTATGAAAGGACACAAGATGGAAGCAAAGAAACCTGTATATAAGCGCGTATGGTTCTGGATTGTAATTGCCGTTGTGGTGGTGGCGATAGCGGGCGGCGCAGCAGGGGGAGGTGGCACGCAAGAGAAAACGGCTGACATTGCGCCTGCGGATAGCGCATCATCCTCGGCCGCTTCTTCTACTTCCGCGACTGAGGAGGCGGCGGTTAAAGAAGAGCCTGAAGTGCCGACGGAATATACGTCTGCCCTCAAGAAAGCCCAGTCCTATAGCGATACAATGCATATGTCAAAAGCCGGATTGTACGACCAGCTTACTTCCGAGTATGGTGAGCAGTTTTCTGCGGAGGCCGCGCAATATGCGGTCGATAATGTCAATGCCGATTGGAACGCTAATGCACTTGCGAAAGCGAAGAGCTATCAGGACACTATGAGCATGTCGCCCGAAGCGATTCGCGATCAGCTTACGTCTGAATATGGCGAGCAGTTTACTCAGGAAGAGGCCGATTACGCCGTGGCCAATCTTTAATACGAGCCACTTCGTTCATCTTGAGTAGTAAGGCATATTTTAATGGATGGACAATCCGGCGTCGTCACCCGAAGGAGAAGAAAACGTCGCGTGAAAGAGCCGTTGACAGAAGAATTGCTCGAGGAGCTGCTTGCAAGTCCAAGTCCGACGAAGTTCGTCAAGAAACATCATCTTGCCAACCAAACCCTCTCGGAGCTCCTCAATGCATTTCTTGAGGAAAAGGGGTTGGCAAGAGCGGATGTCATTCGCGCGGCCGCTTTGAACGAAACGTTCGGATACCAGATTTTTATGGGGCAGCGCAATCCTTCGCGCAACAAGGTTCTGCAAATTGCCTTCGCCATGCGCTTGAACCTGCGTGAAACCAACCGCATACTTCGGGCGGCGGGCGCAAGCGATTTGTACTGCAAGAACCGCCGTGATGCAATCATCATCTTCTGCCTGGACAAGGGATATCGGTTGCAGAAAACGAACGAAGAGCTGTATCGCTTCGACGAAGAAACTATCTGCTAGGCGCCCCTCCTTTCTGGCCGAGGGGCGCGCCGTTTTCGACCGGCCATCTGGTACCATGAAATTATGCAGACTGACGAATTGACCGAATATTTGAACTCACTTCAGCGCGAGGAATGCTATCGCGTCGAGTCGGTATTGAAGGAATCCGAATTTGAAACCACGCAACGCGTCATGTTCGTCGGAGCGAATGGGGTCGAGCAAGGCCCGTTCATTAGGAAATACATTGCCCGCGATTCGGGATTGGGCTCGGCGTACGAGCGCGTGTTCGAAGCGCAGCGTCAGGGCCGTCGTTTCCTCTATATTCCTCGCATAGCCGATTGCTACACGCTTGGGGAAGACCTCGTGGTAATCATGGAGTACGTGCAGGGCGAAACCCTTCAAGACGTCGTGTATCGATGCGATCCCTCCATGCAGCTTGCTGCGGATATTTTTCCGCGTCTGTGCGATGCCGTTCTTGAGCTGCACGAAGGGTTCGGAGCTCCTCTTATCCATAGGGATTTGAAGCCGTCTAACATCATGGTTTCATGTGGCGGTCTTTCGCTTATAGACCTGGGTATTGCTCGCGAGTATAAAGGTGATGCAACAACCGATACGCATCATTTCGGTACCCGTGCCTATGCGCCGCCCGAACAGTTCGGGTTTGGACAGACAACGGTGCGAAGCGATGTCTACGCGCTGGGAATGATTCTGTATTTCTGCCTTGTGGAGCAGACGCCCGATGCTGCCGTGCGGGAACGAGGGTTTCTCGACCCCCGGATTCCCGACCCCGTGCGATTGGTGCTTTTGCGCGCGACGGAGTTCGATCCCGCCCTTCGCTATGAGAGTGTTCGCGAACTTAAGCGGGCGTTTTGCTCAGCTGTGCGTGCTTGCGGGTTTGCGGGGTTCCTTTCGGCTCCGTTCGAGCGCGAGGACGTTCCGCCCGCTGATTTGAGCGGATGCGTGTCCGTTTCCTCTTTCACGCGTGATTCTATGCCTCATTCGGGAAAGCTTCAGCAGATGGAGGTTGCTGTCAAGTCGGCGTTTCGTTCTGCCGCTTTGAACGTTGGCTTCGTCTTGCAAAAGACTCCTTTGTGGCTCGGCACGGTTTGGAACGTGGTTGTCTTAGCGGCCCTTTTTCTGCTGTTGGTGGGGTGCTCCCAGGCTACGTTTCATCCAAACGGGCACGATGCGAACTATCCGTTCGGGTTTCTGGCGTTTCAATACCTGGGCTACTGCGCTACTAATTTCATAGCCTTGGCGGTCCTTTTGATCGATAAACGAAAGATGAAAGCGCGGTTTCCGCGCGTGGCATGGCCTTCATTTCCCAGGTTGGGGAAATGGGTTGCGATGTACATGCTGATCAGCTTTGTTGCATATGTTGTGATCGCTCAGCCGTTCGTGTCCTGAATGACGCGAATACTGGCTGTGGGGCGAATGCGCTCGAGAACGCGGCGTGGTTTCGAAGAAAAGGGGTTGAAGAGCAAGCAGGGACTCGCAGACGGAAAACGGGTTTAGAAAAGGGGCTTAGGGAACGAAAAAGAGGTCGCCAGACGGCGACCTCTTTTGGTGTGCGGGCATGCTGCCCCGTCAAACTTGCGCTTGAAAAGGCATTCGCCCATTCAAGGCCGGCTTACGAGAAGAATGCGTTGTAGATTTCGCTCTCGGCCGAATCCGACATTGTCCACGTGCCGTCAACAAGGTTGTACTGGAACTCGCATTCCACGGTGGACGGTTCGGTTTCGTTCATGGCCTGCATCAGAATTTCCCCGATTTTCTTGTTCAGGTCATCCATGCTCATGTCGGTGATTTCATCGCTCGCGGCGAATTCTTCGGAAATCTCGTTTGCGCGGTCGTTTGCTGCATTGAAGGATTTGCAGGTTACGTTGACAATGGCCGTGGCGCTCTGGCCGTCTTCGGCAACGTTGACGGACACGATGGAATAGTCGAACCCGCCAAGCATGGCCTTGATGTACTCTGCTCCGTCAATGCCGAAATCCGAAAGGTCGGCTCCGGATGCGGCGTCCTGGGCAAGTTCGTCCACGGCTGCCTGGTCGAGGTTTTTGATCGGGTCGAACTGGGTGGCAATGTCTTGCGAGATGACCTCTTCCGGATCAGGGCCGGAAGAGCATGCGGTGAGCATCATGCCGCATGCAAGTGCGGCAGCAAGGCATAATGCTGCAAAAAACCTGGTCTTTTTCATGGCTTCCCCTCCTTGTGGCGCGGGTCTTTCCCGCGATTGGCTGCATTCTATCATCCAGGGAAGGGGAGGAGCGGAGAAGGCGTCGTGCGGAGGATGAGAGGCGTCTGTTCGGTGGGCGGGCGTGTTGCAAAGGAGTGTTCGCCCTGTCAAGAACCGAGGTCTGTACTTTTGGGAACAGACGCTCTCGGGTATTATGATGGGAATTGTTTTCAACCCGAAAGGACGTGCTCAATGAGCAACGAAGGTAAAAAGGTCAAGACGCACTACCGCGGCACGCTGGCCGACGGCACCCAGTTCGATAACAGCTATGACCGCGGCGAGCCGCTGGAGTTCACCTGCTGCGCGGGCATGATGATTCCTGGCTTCGATGCCGCTGTGAAAGACATGGCTCTTGGCGAGAAAAAGACCGTCACCATTCCTGCGGCCGAGGCATACGGCGAATACAACCCGCAGGCTGTTCAGTCTGTTCCGGTTTCTCAGATTCCCAATGCCGCACAGCTTCCCGTGGGAGAGACCGTGTATTTCCAGGGTCCCGCCGGCCCGTTCCCGGCCAAGGTTGTGTCGGTCGATGAGGAGAAGGCCGTGTTCGACATGAATCACGAGCTTGCAGGCAAAGATCTGACGTTCGAAATCGAGCTGGTGGAGATTGCCGACTAGCGCAAAGTGTCGAACGATTGCGTTCTTCATTGGGCTCGCCTCCTGCAATCGCGAGTTTCCAACGCTATACTTCATGTGAAAAGCCGCCCACGAGGCGGCTTTTTTGCGATGTGCAGGCGTTTGGAGGTTTGCGGATATAAGGTGGTCGGCGATTTCGACAAAAGTGAAATAACTCTATGTGAGCTGCGGTTTTATGTTGCACGGATATTGACGAAAGTGCTCGGGGCGACATCGGAAGGGCAAAACCTCGAAGGGGCTCAGGAATCACCTCTAAGCAGCCCGGGGGTGTTGGGGCGTCTTCCTAAAAGCGGAACACCATTTTCGCTGCAATTCTTGTTGTTGTGGCTCTTTTCGCCGTCCTGTCTGCAACGCATGTGATTTGCTTTCATGAATGGTCGGAGCCAACGTGCACGCATCCGTCTGTTTGCAGCGTATGCGGAAAAACCCAGGGAGATGCACTTGAGCACGAATGGCAAGAGGCTACATGCACGGCGCCTCAAACGTGTTCTCTCTGTGGAACCACTAAAGGCAAGGAGCTTGGGCATGATGTAAAGGAATGGAGCATTGCCACCGAGCCTTCGTGCGCAGAAAAGGGGATGGAAGTGGGCGAGTGCGTCCGATGCGGCTCCACGGTGGAGAAAGCCATTCCCGTAATTGGCCATACTCCCGGCGATTGGGTTGTCGTTACGGAGCCTAGTGTCGGGCAGGACGGAAAGGCTGTTTCTGGCTTGCGTTCGTATTCTTGCACAGTGTGCGGGAAGGAGCTTGGAAGCGAATCCATTGAGCTATCTGCTGAAGAGATTGAATCGTATTTCAAAGAAGGATGCTCGGCTTTAACGTATGAGCAGGTTGCGCGCGATCCTGATGCGTATAAAGGGGAGAAAGCGACTTTTACCGGCGAGGTTATCCAGGTAATGCAGGAGGGTGATACGTATACGCTGAGGGTTAATGCGACTCCAACTTCCTACGGGTATAAAGACGCAATCTTGGTTTTGTATACTGCCAAGGCGGGGACCAGCGTATTCTTGAAGACGACGTGGTTACGAAGACGACGTGGTTACTTTATACGGAACGACGGCGGGTATGTTCCATGGTTTGTTGAAATCCATGCTATTTCGGACGTTTGTGCCAGGAAAATGGCACTTTCGCCGAGATAGTATGGATGGTGGAGCCCTTTTGTCTTCAGTGCGAATCGAGGGAATGCAAAACACCAGTTCAGAAGCTTGCCTTCCGTGAGTGTCTTATCGTCCGCTTTCATGAGACATGCTATCTCGTCATTTCGTGCGTTTGCCGTGTCAAAAACGCACGAAATAGTATGGCGAAGCCGCGGTCGCTCCTTTTTCGGGGCGCGAAGGCGCTGGCGCGAGTTTTTTTGCGCGGCACGTGCGCAACGCAGCGCTTCGTGGTATTATCAGCCCGTTCGTTTGATCGAATCCCATTTCACATTCCTAGCTTTTTCTCGCGATCGCAGCATCGCATTTTCATGTGTGTCATAGGCTTTCGCCGCCTGGCGAAGGCATTTCCATATCTAAGGAGGAAACGTGAAGTTCTTTCTGGACACCGCTGATTTGGAAGAAATCAAGGAAGCGGCAAGCTGGGGCGCTCTGGCGGGCGTGACCACCAATCCCACGCTCTATTCCCGCATCGGCGGCAAGCTCGATGGTTTTCACGACCACATTGCTCGCATCTGCGAAATCGTCGACGGCCCGGTAAGCGCCGAGAGCGTTGCCATGACGCGCGATGAAATCATCCGTGATGGCCGTGAGCTGGCGAAAATCGCTCCTAACGTCGTCGTGAAGATCCCGACGATGGTGGAAGGCCTGGCAGCATGCCGCGCCCTTTCCGACGAGGGCATCCGCGTCAACATGACCTTGTGCTTCACGGTGCCTCAGGCAATTCTCGCCGCTCGCGCCGGCGCTCGTTACATATCTCCGTTCGTCGGTCGTTTCGACGACATTTCCGAAGACGGCCTCTCTCAGCTCGGCGACGTAGTCACCGCTATCAACAACTACGACTACTCTGCTAACACCGTCAATGGAGAGCAGGTGGAGATCATCGCTGCTTCCATCCGCAGCGCGAACCACGTCACGCAGTCTGCCTTGATGGGCGCCGATATCGCAACGGTTCCGTTCGGCGTGCTGAAGAAAATGGTTCAGCATCCGCTTACCGACCGTGGTCTTGAGTCGTTCCTCAAGGACTGGGAAAAGGTTGCTAACGCATGATCTCTGATGAAATGACGAAGGCGGAAGCGGCCGAAGCGCCTGCTTCCGCTTCGATTGCACCCGCCGATGCGGGGAAGGCTGCCGAGGCGCAGCAGACTGAGGCGCCGAAGAAACGAGTCGGCCGCCCGCGTAAAAAAACCGAAGCAGATGAAAAACCGGCTTCCGAAGAGGGACGGACGGAGGCGCCCGCATCTTCGAGAAGGGCTTCCGCTTCCTCCCGTGTTTCCGCGAAAGAAGCAACCGCCCCGATGGGGGAGATGTCTGGCTCCGCGGATGAATCCGCTGCTCCGAAGCGTGTAACGCGTACGACGCGTAAAAAAGCGGCTTCTGACGAAGAGGCCGAAAACGCCGCTCCGCGCAAGCGCACGCGCCGTGCAGCAGGGGATTCTGCTGAGGTTTCTTCGTCTGATCGTGCGTCAGAAAAGCCTCGTCAGGAGATGATCCAGTTTGACTCCGACGCTTCGTCGGCGAAGTCTGACGAAAGCTCCTCTCGCGCGGAGAATGCTGCTGCGACCGATCAAGAGGCTTCTTCCAAGCCCGCGACGCGCAAGCGCCCCGGTCGTTCCACGAAGCTTCGCATGGCTATCGAAGCTGCGGAATCTGCAGATGAAAAGGCTGGCAAAGCATCCGAGGATGCAGATGCCCTCCAGGAATCTTCGGATGAGGAAAAGCCCGCCCGTCGCCGTTTGGCTCGTTCAAGGAAGGCGAAAACCGCATCCGAACAGCACGAACAAGGTGCCGAAGAATCCGCTTCGCGTGACGACGCCGGTTCGGTCGAAGAGCGCCAGAAAGATGGCGGCTCCGAGCACCGCGGCGATGTCGAGAAAAGTGGCTCCGAACTTTCCGAGGATGCCAAGAATCACGAAAAGCAGGATCGTCGCGAGCGCGATTATCGTTCGCAGCGCAACCAGCAGCGTCAGAATCAGCGCGAGCGTCGCCAGAATAAGCAGAACGGCAAACAGGACGGCCAGCAGAATCGTGACCGCGGCAACGACCGTCGCGACCGCGATCGTGACCGTGGCAACGAACAGCATCGTCGCCAGCGTCGCACCCACTCCCAAAACCGTGAACCTATAGCTCCTAAAACCAACATGGAAGAGCTCGCAAAGCTCAAGGTTGCCGAACTTCGCGAAAAGGCGGCCGAGCTCGGACTCGATGCTACGGGCTTGAAAAAAGCGGAACTGGTAGAGAAGGTCTACGAAGCGGCCGTTCGCGCCGAAGGTTTCATCGAGGTCGAGGGCATTCTGGATGTGCTGCAGGACGGCTACGGATTCCTGCGTACGAAAGGGTATCTCCCGAGCGAGAACGACGTCTATGTCGGCCTCGCGACCATTCGTCGCAACGGCCTTCGCAAGGGCGACCTCGTCAAAGGACAGACGCGTCCTGCCCGCGAAAACGAGAAGTACGCAGCTCTTCAGCAGGTGCTGGCCGTTAACGGAATACCCGTCGATGAACAGGGTGAACGCGTTCGTTTCGGCGATTTGACCCCGGTGTTTCCCGACGAGTGCCTCATCATGGAGCACGGAAAGAGTACCATTACGGCGCGCGTAATCGACCTGGTGTCGCCTATCGGCAAAGGTCAGCGCGGCTTGATCGTTTCTCCTCCGAAGGCGGGCAAAACCACGGTCCTGAAAGACATAGCGGCCGCCATCACGGCGAACAACCCCGAGGTGCATCTCATGTGCCTGCTGGTTGACGAGCGTCCCGAAGAGGTTACCGACATGCAGCGCTCCATCAAGGGCGAAGTCATTGCCTCGACGTTCGACATGCCTACCGAGAATCACATCGCTGTTTCCGAGCTGGTCATCGAGCGCGCGAAACGCCTGGTGGAACGCGGCGAAGATGTTGTCGTGCTGCTTGACAGCCTGACTCGTCTTGCCCGCGCATACAACCTGGCACAGCCTGCCAGCGGTCGTATTCTCTCCGGCGGTGTGGATTCCACCGCGTTGTATCCGCCGAAGCGCTTCCTCGGTGCAGCGCGCAATATCGAGGGCGGCGGCAGCTTGACCATTCTTGCTTCCGCGCTTATCGAGACCGGTTCGAAGATGGACGAAGTCATTTTCGAGGAGTTCAAGGGCACGGGCAACATGGAGCTCAAGCTCGACCGCTCGCTCGCCGATCGTCGCGTGTTCCCGGCTATTGACCCGGTTGCTTCGGGTACGCGTCGCGAGGACTTGCTGCTCAATCCTCAAGAAGCTCCGCTCATCTGGGCCGTTCGTCGCATTCTGTCGAACATGAACAGCACTGAGCGCGCCATGGACATGCTTATCAAATCTTTGAAGCAGACCGACAACAACCAGGAATTCCTGTTGAGGACGGCAAAGAAGGCCCAAGGCAACAGGGATGCCGAAAACATCGAATTCTAGCGTTTTGCTCCTGCATGAGTGAACGCTCGCTTAATGAGACGCGCTTCGGCAACAAGTCGGAGCGCGTCTTGCGTCCAAGGCAGCGAAGAGGCCGACTATATGTCGGCCTCTTCGCTTGGAAGAAATAGATTCCTGCGATTTGTTGCTTCCGGGCGCGTTGGCGCCACGGCCGACCGACCAAGCCTTGCGATGCTTATCGGGCGCAGGCCACCATTGCCCAGATTCGAGTTATCGTGGCATTCGCCTTGCCAAATATGCGCACTCTTTATGTTTCGGCGTTATCATTGATCGGGATTAAAGAGGAAGCATTTCGGAGGTAGCATGATTATTCGAGAAGGCAAGAGCTGGGTATACGCGATTTTCGCCGTTGTTGTGCTTTCATCGGCGTTGGGCAACCTTTCTCAAACCGGCCTTAACGCCATGCTTGTCACCGTGTGCGAAGAATTCGGCATTTCGACGGGCGTCGGGCAGTGGCTCACCACGGTGTATATGTTTGTGCTCGGTGCGGTGGTTCCGCTCTCTTCGTATCTGATGGGCCGTTTCAGGCTGAAGGATTTGACGCTTGCCTCCATAGGCATTTTTATCATTGGCGCATTTATGGCCGCATGTGCTCAGGGATTTATCGTGCTGCTTGCCGGTCGTATCGTGCAGGCTATTGCGGCGGGCATGCTTTTGCCTCTGCTGCAAACTATTGCCATGACGCGCTTTCCCGACGGGCGCAAGGCGACCGCCATGGGAATCTCGGGCGTGGCGATGGGCTTTGCCCCCAATATCGGGCCCACGATAGGCGGGGCGATGGTCGATACGCTGGGTTGGCGCAGCTTTTTCGTGCTTCTTGTGGCGCTTTCTCTTGCCATTTTCGCGTTCTGTCTCTTTTTCATCAAACGTCACGACGATGCTTCGTATCCGTCAGGGTTGGATTTCTTCTCGTTCGTGCTTTCCACCGTCGGATTCGGTGGCATTCTGGTCGGATGCTCTGAAGCTTCGTCCTTCCCGTTGACGAGCCCTCTCGTCTGGGGTCCTGTCCTCGTGGGAGCTGCAGCGCTTGTTTGGTTCGCAAAGCGCCAGCGTGCCCTGGAGCAGCCGCTGATCGATATGGGTATTTTCAAGTCGAAGACATACACGGCTGGTTTCATCGCTCAAGGATTGCTCTGTGCGTCGTTCATGGGCATCACGCTGCTCGTCCCTCTCTATATCGAGGGCTTGAGGGGCGACACTCCTCTTGAGGCGGGAATGGTTCTTTTACCAGGGACCGTCGCCGCATTGATCGTCAATCCGCTGGCGGGGTATCTGACCGACAAGGTCGGCGCACGTCCGGTCGGATTGACCTTTGGGTGCTTTCTTGCCGTCGGCGCGGTGAGCATGGTTTTTTGCGACCAGGCAACGCCCTTATGGGCCATCTGCGTCATGCAGGGTGTGCGCAGCGTGGGCGTTTCGGGGCTTATCGGACCCCTTACGTCGTGGAGCCTTTCCGAGCTCAAAGGAAAGAGCGTTGGAGACGGCAGCGCTTTTGGCATAGCGGCTCGTCAGACGTGTGCTTCGGTTGGCACTGCTCTGATGGTGCTTTGCGTAGAAGGTTCTTTGTTTGCTGGCGCCATGGCGTTTCATGCGGCGTTTGCCGTATCGGCCATTTTCGCCGTGCTGACATTTGCCCTTATCGCGAAGTCGGTCAGATAGCTTCCATGCCGATTCTGCCTGAGGTTGGCATCGGAGTTTCGGCAGCCTTGCCAAGGCGGGTTTGCCCGATGATAAACTGCTTTGCGAGTTTCAATCGGATGCAGCAAGCGTCTTTTTCGTCTTTTGAGGAAAAGGCGTCGTTAGGAGAATTGGATGATTAAGGAATTCAAAGAATTCATCATGCGCGGTAACGTGCTCGACCTTGCCGTCGGCGTTGTCATAGGCAGTGCATTCACCGCTATCGTTACCGGCGTGGTCGATGGATTGATTACGCCGTTCATCGGAATGGTAGTCGGGCTGCTCACGGGCGGTGGCAACCTCGATAGCGCGCTTTCGGTTCTTGATGTGAGCGTTGCAGGATCGACTTTTCAGTTCGGCGCTGTGATCAGCGCTATCATCACCTTTCTCATCACAGGCTTCGTATTGTTCTTGATCGTGAAGGCGGCCAATGGGGCTCGTGCTCGGGCAGAGCAGATGGCCGCTGCCGCGTTGAATAAAGAGTCTGAAGAGACCGGGGAAGAAGAGCCCGCTCTTACTGCGGAGGACTATCTTCGTGAAATTCGCGACCTGCTTGCCAAATCGCAGGAAGCTGCGCAGAAGCAGGAGTGATGCGCTTACGAGCTAGGCGCATTAAGGTCTCGATGCAGACAATCGGCGCATCGAGGCGCTGTTGTTTAACGGGGACGAAAGGCAGAGGATTTTTCGTCCCCGTTTTGCTGTGCGGGCGTACGCGCGAGGGTTGCTGCTACACGCGAGCGACGCCGCTTTCGCGAGCGGCCTGCGCGACGGCGGCGGCAACGGCGGGGGCGACGCGTTCGTCGAAAGCGCCGGGGATGATGTATTCGGCGCTGCGCGAGTTGTCATCGACCAGGCTTGCAATGGCCTTGGTGGCGGCAACCATCATGTCGTCGTTGATGTCTCGTGCGCGCACGTCAAGCGCACCGCGGAAGATGCCGGGGAAGGCGAGCACGTTGTTGATCTGATTGGGGAAGTCCGACCGTCCCGTGGCGGCCACGGCTGCGCCTGCGGCGATGGCTTCGTCGGGCATGATTTCCGGCACGGGGTTCGCCATGGCGAAAACGATCGGATCGTTTGCCATGGAACGTACCATGTCCTTCGTCATGACGCGCGGGGCGGACACGCCGATGAAGGCGTCGGCGTCCTTCAAGGCATCAGCCAGCGTACCTGTGAGGCGGCGCGGGTTGGTCATCGATGCGATTTCGGCATGAGCGGCGCTCAAAGACGAATCGCCCTCGCAGAGAATGCCGTTGATGTCGCACATCACGATGTCTTTCACGCCCAAACGAAGGAGCAGCTTGGCGATGGATGTTCCTGCAGCTCCGGCGCCGGAGAACACCACGCGGGTTTCGGCGAAGGAGCGCCCGGTGAGCTTGCAGGCGTTCATGAGGGCGGCGCAGGTGACCACGGCCGTTCCGTGCTGATCGTCGTGGAATACGGGGATATCGCAGCACTCTTTGAGCTTCGCTTCGATTTCGAAACAACGCGGGGCGGCGATGTCTTCAAGGTTGATGCCGCCGAAGCTGCCGGCCAGAAGCGAAACGGTGCGGACTATTTCGTCTACATCTTGTGTGCGTAGGCAAAGGGGGAAGGCGTCGACGCCGGCGAATTCTTTGAACAACGCGCACTTGCCCTCCATGACGGGCATGCCCGCCTCGGGGCCGATATTGCCCAGACCGAGGACCGCGCTGCCATCGGTGACGACGGCGACAAGGTTGCCGCGACGCGTGTAGGTATAGGAGAGGTCTGCGTCTTCGGCGATTTTCAGGCAGGGCTCGGCAACGCCGGGGGTGTAGGCTACAGCGAGTTCTTCGGGGGTGTTGATGGTGGCGCGGCTGATGACTTCTATTTTGCCGCGCCAGTCTTCATGCGCTTTGAGTGCAACGTGTTTTGCGTCCATACTTGTCCTTATGGTTTGATGCGTGCATGCCCGCTTCATGCGAAACGCCCGCTCATGGCGGGCGTTTTCGGTCACCGGGCTCTTAGAGGCTGTCGATATAGGCGACAAGCTCGTCGATGGTGTTCAGGCCTTCGGGCTCTCCGAAGTCGATGTCGAGCTGGTCTTCGAGTTCGCAAATGAGTTCAACCATGTCAAGGGAGTCGACGTTGAGGGATTCGAAGGTGGAGTTGCCGTCGACCTTCGAAGGGTCGATGTCGAGTTTGTCTTGGAGGATCGCCTTGATGGTATCGATGGTGGCCATGCCGTTCCTTTCGTCATGCTCCGCTCGGCATTGCGTCGAGCGTCGGGCCGCAGAATGATGAAGCTATTTTAATCCAAGAGAAGCATGAAGTTCATCTGCATCGTCTTTTACACGAAGGCGACGGCTTTTAGCGCGGGCGACGAACCATGCGGCGTTCGTACGCCTCGATTCCTTCGGCATGCAGTTCGTCCACGAGTTCGAAGCCAAGGTGCTCGTACATGCTCTGAAGCCTGTCGGAATAGCATTCGAGGTAGCAGTTCAGGCCGTGTTCGTCGGCATAGGAGAAAAACGGCGCAAGCGCCCGTTTGAGCGAGCCTTTGCCGCGTGCCGCAGAATCGACCGCCCATGCGAAGAAATTAATGTGGTCTCCGCCGTCGTATGCGCGAGCCCAGTCAAAAGAAGATATGCCCTCCATCTCCTGTTCGCGCTTTTCGAGGGTGCGCACCTCTTCGGGGGTTGCGACCTGAAGGAAATGCCTTCCACCCTGTCCTTCCTCGATGGAGGTAAGGGTTTCGCCTCTCAGCTCGCTGAAAAGATACCCTCCCACGGCGGCCGTGCCGTCTTCGAGAAGATGAATGCCTTCGTATGGAGCGAACGCGTCTATGTCGTCAAGGAAGATGGCTCGAAGCAGGGTTTTCTTGCGCTCGTCGTCTGCCCCGAGGGCATCGAGGGCGGAAAGCCACGTGGCAAACCACTGCTCTTCGATGAAGCTGTCTCCGAGAAGGGCTGCGGCGTGTTCGATCAGCGCGGAATCGGAAGGGGATACGGTGACAAGTCCTGGCAATTTCATGATCGTCCTCTTTCTCTTTTCTTCATGCTAGCATGCGCGCACTCCGGGCAATATGCGCGGCAGCCTTTGTTGAGCAGGCGTTATGTTTACGAACCTGAAAGAATCGTTCAGTTTTGTGTGTGGATCGTGATGCTTATACGCTGCTTGACGTATCTACGGCAACGTGGCGATCACGAAGCGTTCGATAATGGGATTTCAAAGCGCTTGGGTGATAGAGTGCAGCGTGAAAAGAGCGAGATTCGCAAGAGAAAGCGAGTGATCACCATGACTGAAGAGAACAAGAACGCATACGGCGCAAATCAAAATTCTGGGCAGGGGGCAGCAGGCCCGCAGCATGCATCCCAAGAGACCGTCTCCTTCGGGCAGCCGCAGGCAGAATCCCAGCAGGCCGCCGGTCATACGCAGCAGTTCGCCTCTGCGCCTCAGACAAGCGCCGGCTATACCCAGCAGCAGCCTCAGATGCCTGCTCAGGCGACGAACGCGTACAGCCAGCAGCAGGCTCAGGCGTATCAGGAGCGAGTTTACCAGGCTTACGCCGCCCAGTCCGCTCCGCAGCATGTGAAAACGGGCGCTTCGTCGAAGAAGAGCCTCGGCAAGACGTTCGGCGTGAGCTTTGCGGGAGCGGCGCTTGCCGTTGTGCTCGGTCTGGGAGGCTTCGCCGGATATCAGGCTGTCACGGGCGGCCCTCAGGGTTCCGGCGCGAGCCTGGGCTCATCGACCAGCACGAACGTCACGGCGTCCGACACCGATGAGACGCTTGCCGAAGCGGTTGCGAACAAGGCGCTTCCTTCCATCGCGAGCATCGATATCTACCAGAAGGCTTCCGGCTCCACGCAATCGGCCTTCGGGTTCGAGGTTCCCGGCGCTGGATCGGACGATACGTTGACGCAGACCTCGCTTGGTTCGGGGGTCGTCATTTCCAAGGACGGCTACATCATCACGAACAACCACGTGGTCGAAGGCGCCGATGCAATCAAGGCGACGGTCAACGGGACGGAATACGATGCGACGTTGGTGGGCAGCGACGCATCGAGCGATATTGCCGTCATCAAGGTTGAGGCGAGCGACCTGACGCCTATCGAAATCGGCTCTTCTTCCGATTTGAAGGTGGGCGAGTGGGTCATGAGCTTGGGAAGCCCCTTCGGTCTTGAGAACTCCGTCTCCGAAGGCATCGTGAGCGCCCTGCAGCGTTCTACCACCATGCAGGACGAGGCTACGGGCGAGACGGTAATCTATCCCAACATGATTCAGACCGACGCCACCATCAATCCCGGCAACTCGGGCGGCGCGTTGGTCGATGCGGACGGCAAGCTGATCGGCATCAACTCCATGATTCAGTCGTCCTCTGGATCGAGCTCGGGCGTCGGCTTCGCCATTCCCGTGGACTATGCCATGGACCTGGCGCAGCAGATCATTGATGGAAAGACTCCGACCCATGCCCAGCTTGGCGTGTCCATGGCTCAGATCAACTCCCAGATGGCGCAGTATTACGACCTGCCCACTGATACGGGCGTGTATGTGGCAAACGTGTACGCCGACAGCGCAGCGGCTGAAGGCGGCATAGAAAAGGGAGATATCATCACGTCGTTTGACGGCACGGCTATCACCTCTCCGTCCGACTTGCAGATGAAGGTGCGTGAGAAGAATCCGGGGGATACCGTGGATGTGGTGGTGAACCGCAACGGGGAAGAGAAGACCCTTTCGGTCACGCTTGGCTCCGATGAGAATGCGCTGACGCCTTCCTCGGATGCGCAGAGCTACGGATATGGAAGCAATAACGGCGATTTGTATGGCAACGGAGGCAATCTGTTCGGATTTGGAAACTAAGGTCGCTGCATAAAGCACGGACGACGAAGTCGTTTGGTTCTGAAGGCTCCCCATCGGGCAAAGCGCATGCGTTCCTTTGCAAACCCGCGTCCTTCTTCGTGGAGGACGCGGGTTTTCTTGTTCGGTGAAGTTGCGAAAAAGCGAACGATTAGAGACGGGAGGGCGTGCGGTATCGTACAATAGTGCGGATATCTTGATTCTTTCGAAAGGGGATTCCATGCCTGCTGAAGGTTATAAGTACCATCGCGTGTTGCTGAAGCTCTCCGGCGAGGCCCTTATGGGCGACGCCGGCTACGGCATCGACCCGAAAGTCATCGACGATCTTGCCGAGCAGATCAAAGAAATCGTCGAAGACGGCGTTCAGGTTGCCATCACCGTAGGCGGCGGCAACATCTTCCGCGGCGTCGCTGGCAGCGCTGATGGCATGGATCGTGCGCAGGCTGACTACATCGGCATGCTCGCCACGGTTATGAACTCGCTGGCTCTGCAGGACGGTCTTGAGCGCCATGGCGTATCTTCTCGCGTTCAGTCTGCAATCGAGATGCACCAGGTCGCAGAAACCTACATTCGCCTGCGCGCCATTCGCCACATGGAAAAAGGCCGCGTCGTCATCTTCGCCGCAGGTACGGGCAACCCGTATTTCACCACCGACACCACGGCCGCCCTGCGTGCATGCGAAATCAACGCCGATTGCATGATGAAGGCGACGAAGGTCGACGGCATCTACGATTCCGACCCCAAGGCCAATCCCGACGCGAAGAAATTCGACAAGATCAGCTACCTTGACGTGCTCACCAAGGAGCTTAACGTCATGGACGCCGCTGCTATCTCGCTGTGCAAAGACAACGATATGCCGCTTCTGGTCTTCAACATGACCGAGCCCGGCAACATCGCCCGCGTCCTGAAGGGTGAAGGGTCCGCTACGCTGGTGTACTAATCACCGCACTGACGCTGCCGTATGTCAAACCGTATTTGACCGGGCGTCCCGCAGAGCTGTAGCGTGCATATGGAAACGTTTAGAAGTTCGAAGCGCAACCATCGTTTCGAAAGGAAGGGAACACGATGACTGCTGAGATTATGGCCGCCACTGAGGCGAGCATGGAAAAGGCCCTCGAGAACCTCAAGGAGGCTTTCGTCAGCGTACGCACGGGTCGCGCCAATCCCATGATGCTCGACAAAATCAAGGTTGATTACTACGGCGTTCCTACGCCGATCAACCAGATGGCTGCCGTGAAAACCCCCGATGCTCACATGCTTACCATCGAGCCTTGGGACAAGTCCTGCCTGCGCGGCATTGAGGCTGCAATCCTCGCAAGCGACTTGGGAATCACCCCGTCCAACGACGGTTCCATGATTCGCCTTCCGTTCCCCGCTTTGACCGAGGAGCGTCGTAAGGAAATGGTCAAGCAGTGCAAGGCCTATGCCGAAGAGGGTCGTGTTGCAGTGCGCAACGCCCGTCGCGACGGCAATGCCAAGATCGAACGCCTGAAGAAAGACTCTGAGATTTCCGAAGACGATGCACGTCGCGCCGAAGAGCAGATTCAGAAGCTCACGGACAAATTCATCGGCACTGTCGACGAGATGCTGAAGAAAAAAGAAGCAGAGGTCATGGAAATCTAAGCTCGTCGGTCTTTCGGCGATTCAGGGCTTCTTGTCCTCGTTTAGGCCTGGAGTAATCTCGTTCGCCGACACCTTGCCTTCTTTCGCCCGCGCCGTCCTTGCGACGGCCGGGCTGGAAATGCACCGATGCTGCCGTCCGTATCGCGCGGGCGGCCGCCGCTTTTTTCGGTCCATTTCCAGCCTGTGCTCATGCACGGCTCCGATTCGAAGGAGAGGGGTACCACATGTTTCACAAGCCTCTTGATGTTATATTTCCCAATCCGCCTGCTGGATTGGATTTTCACGCGCTCGACCCCGAGCGTGTTCCCGAGCATGTTGCGGTTATCATGGACGGCAACGGCCGTTGGGCAAAAAAACGTGCCCTGAACAGGTTGAAAGGTCATAAAGCCGGCATCGAGGCCGTGCGCGAGACCATTCGTTGCGCAAGCGATACGGGCGTGCGTTATCTGACCATTTACTCGTTTTCCACGGAAAACTGGAAGCGCCCCGAAGAAGAAGTCGTGGGGCTGATGGACCTGTTCGCCAAAACCATGCTTGCCGAGGTCGACGGCTTGCACGAAGAAAACGTACGCGTGCGCACCATTGGCGACTTGTCCAAGCTTCCCCGCGAAACCCGCGAAGCGTTCGACGAGGCGTGGGAGAAGACGAAAGATAACACGGGCATGACGCTGCTCGTCGCGGTGAATTACGGTTCGCGCCAAGAAATCCTGCGTGCCGTGCAGGCATGTGTGCGCGAGGCGGTTTTGCAGGGCGAACAGACGGGCGAGCTGCCCGTTGTTACCGAAGAGCTTTTCGAGCGTGGCCTTTACACGGCCGACGTTCCCGATCCCGATTTGGTGATTCGCACATCGGGCGAGATGCGCATCTCCAACTTCTTGCTCTGGCAGGTGGCGTATTCCGAGTTCTACTGCACCGACGTGCTCTGGCCCGATTTCAACCGATACGATTTCTTGCGCGCCCTGCTTGACTACCAGTCTCGCGATCGCCGTTTCGGGGCGGTGCAATAACGTGTCGGAGCAGCAGGATACCAAGCGAACGAAAAAAACCTACGAATCCGCCAAGACGAAAATGACGGAGAAAAAAGACGCCGCCAAAAAGTTCGTGTACGCTAAAACGCCCGATAGACTCAAGAACGCAAGCGATTTGCAGGTTCGATTTCGCACAGGTTTCATCTACGTGACCGTTTCGGTGCTCTGTGTGCTTGCGAGCGAATTGAGCACGGTGCTTCTGCTCTGTGCTCTTTCCGGCATTGCGGCGGGGGAGTTCTTCTATATGCTGCGAAGCGACGCGAAGCTTCCCAATGAGCTTCTCGGTATCGTGGCGGCCGTTGCGTATCCTTTAAGCGTGTGGCAGCTCGGTCTTCCCGGCGCCCTCATAGTGACGGGCGCTTTGCTCGTAGCCCTTTTGGTCTGGTACGTATTCTGGATGCGTGCCCGCGTGGGAGATGTCGGCGTGTCGTTTTTCGGCTCGGCCTATACGGGCCTGTTGCTTTCCAGTCTTATCGTCGTGCGCGAGGCAATTCCGGGCCTGTGGGGCGGAGTGCTCGTCATCGGCATTTTCTGCAGCGTATGGGCGAACGATTCCTTTGCATATCTGGTTGGCCGCAAGTTCGGCAAGCATAAGCTTGCTCCGCGCATTTCGCCGAAGAAAAGCTGGGAAGGCTTCGTGGGGGGCCTCATTGGATCTGTGGTCATTTGGTGTCTCATGACATTGATTCCCGGCGTGAATATGGACTTGGTGCAGGCCGTGCCTTTCGGCATCGTGTGTGGGTTGTTCGGCGTGCTGGGCGATTTGGCGGAAAGCCGCATCAAACGCAACTCCGGCGTGAAGGACTCGGGAACGATTATGCCCGGCCACGGCGGAATTCTCGACCGCTGCGACTCTCTGTTTTTGGCATCGGTCACCGCTGCGGTTATGCTTGTCGGTGCCGGATGCATTCCGTACGCCATCTAGGCATACGGTTCGTCGTGCGTGATTTGACGCGTGCGGCATATGCGACTTACGCCGTGCGTGGGACGAATGTCTTTAGGCGCTGCGGCGTCGTGCTGCGCCCAGGTTGTTTTTGCGGAGCGCGCAAGATGAAAACGAAGGGTTGATTCGTATGGATCGGAATCAGGGTAGAAAACGTATTGTCGTACTTGGGTCGACGGGTTCGATCGGCCTTCAGACGCTCGATGTCGCACGCCGTCATCCGGAGGCCATCGAGGTTGTTGCGCTTGCGGCCAACACCAATGTGGACGAAGTCATCAAACAGGCTCACGAGTTCAAGGTGCGTCATATCGCGTTCGGCGACGAGCGGCTTGCTGGCGATGCTCGCCTTGCCCACGTGCACGGCGGCGTGTCGGTCGGCTTTGGCCAAGAGGGGCTGCTCGACCTGGTTCGTCTCGAAGAGGCGGATACGGTAGTCAACGCGCTCGTCGGCGCTGCGGGTATGCGTGCTTCGTACGAGACGCTCGCATGCGGGAAGCAGCTTGCTCTCGCAAACAAGGAAAGCCTTGTTGTAGCGGGCGATTTGATCATGCCGCTTGCGGCGAAGGTCGATGCCGTTATGGCCGTCCGTCGTGCGGCGGGAACGTGTGCTGCGGGCGACGTGCCGGCTGCAACGTCGACGGTTGACGCCCCCGGGCTTTCCGGCGCTCTCATGCCGATCGATTCCGAGCACGGGGCTATCTATCAATGCCTGCTGGGCGAGCGCCATGCGGAAGTGACGGCGCTGTGGGTCACCGCTTCGGGAGGGCCTTTCCGCGGCAAGACGCGCGCCGAGCTCGAAAACATGACGGCGGCCCAGGCCCTTGCTCATCCTACCTGGAAAATGGGACCGAAGATCACCATCGATTCATCCACTCTGATGAACAAAGGCCTAGAGGTTATCGAGGCGCATCACCTCTTTGCCATGCCGTACGAGAAAATCAAAGTGGTCGTGCAGCCGCAAAGCGCCATTCATTCCATGGTGGAGTTTTCGGACGGCAGCGTAAAGGCCCATCTGGGAACCACGGACATGCGAATCCCCATCCAGTTCGCCTTGAGCTACCCTGACCGCTGGAACGCCCCCGTCGAACCTCTTGACTTTACAAAGCTCGGATCGCTGGAGTTTTATCCTGCCGACACCGAGACGTTTCGCTGCCTCGATCTTGCCCGTCATGCCGGTGCGGTCGGCGGAACGCTTCCGTGCGTGATGAACGCCGCCAACGAAGTGGCCGTGGCGCACTTCCTAAAGGATGCCTGCGGCTATCTCGATATAGACGGATGCGTCGAGCATGTCATGGAGGCGCATGAGGCGGAGGGCGTGCAGAAGGTGGAAAGCCTCGATCAACTTGCCGAACTTGATGCGTGGGCCCGCAGCAAGGCCGCACAGCATCTTGCCGCTCGGCGTTAATGCGATGCTTTTGCCGCTAGGTTGACGGCGCCGTTTCAATTCCGTGGAGTTCGTTTCCTATCTTGTTCGCATGGGGAGGCGCGGCGTATCGAAATGCTAGACTTCATCGCGCATCGGGTTGCCCCGGTGCGCGTTTTGATATACACGGACATGCAAAAGACGTTGATCAGCGCGTCTTTTGCGGCATATGAATAGGACGAGCATGGATATTGTCATGATGGTCTTGTATCTGGCCATTGTTCTTTCGATTCTGGTCTTCGTGCACGAAGGCGGCCACTATCTCGCGGCACGCGCGTTCGGCGTTCGCGTGACCGAGTTCATGATCGGTCTTCCTGGACCGAATATCGGCTTCACTTGGAAAGGGACGCGCTACGGTTTGACTGCCATTCCGCTTGGCGGCTATGCGAAAGTGTGCGGCATGGAACCTGGCAAGGAGAACCCGCATATTGAGAAAGCCCTCGCATACGCCTACACGCACGGGACGATTTACGCGGACGATCTTGCGGAAGAAATCGGCATTTCCACGGACGATGCCTGCGAGGTTTTGTATGTGCTCGAAGACTGGGGGTGCCTTGTCGGCCCGAAGAAAAGTGACGAGCACAACATCTTTCGCACGCGTGCTTTGCGCGATGCGAAGCGCGGCATCGACCTGAAAGAGGGAGAGCCGCGTTCGTTCGAAAACTCTCACGACCTGTATCTGGAGGAGCGCTCCCATACGTATCGCTCTCTGCCGTTCTGGAAACGCTCGGTCATTCTTCTCGCCGGCATTTTCATGAACTTGCTCGTTGCCATCGTGCTGCTGGTTGTTGCCTTTTCCGTCATAGGCGTCGACGTGACCGACAGCACTGGCACTATGCAACACATTGTCCTGAGCCCCCTTGATTCCATTTCGGCGGGCGTGACGTACATCGGCATGGTTGTGCAGGCGGTTGCGGGCTTGTTCAATCCTCAAACAGCCATGCAAAGCGTCGAAGGCTCGACGAGCGTTATGGGAATGGCCGTTATGTCGAAGGCGTACGCCGATGCGGGCATTGCCATGTTCTTGCAGTTCATGGCAATGATTTCCGTTTCTTTGGGAATTATGACCCTGCTGCCTATTCCGCCGCTTGACGGCGGACGCTTCGTCATCGAGGTGTTCCAGAAGGTCTCTCGCAGGGTGGTTGGCTACAAGACCATGAACTATATGAGCATCGCGGGCATGGCGCTGTTCGTCGGGTTTTTCGTCATTATGCTCAATCAGGACATCCAGCGATTCGTTTTCGGAAACTGGTAGAGCGCGCTTCGCTGAAAGAATCCGCCGATTCGGGCTTCCTCCCATTTTCCGAACCGAAAGCAACGTTCGAGAGCAAGCCGCCTCCCATTTCTTGGACAACGAGAGATGGGAGGCTTTCTTTTTTCGCTTGGGAGACGCGGATGTGGGATGCAGGGCTTCTACGAACGCTCAAGCAGGCATTCGTAGAGAATTGCGTCGAAGGAGCCGTCGGGGTAGTGCAGCATCGTCTTGCAAACGCGCACGAATCCTTCGGATTCATACAGGGAGCGTGCCGGAGCATTGTCCGGAAGAATGTCGAGCCTGACGCATCGCTGGCCGTTCGCGCGAGCGATGTCGAGAGCGCCGCGAAGCAGCGTTCGGGCGATTCCCTTTCCCTGGAATCGGGGGAGGGTGCAAAGAACGTGAATGACCGACGCCTCGTCGTCGCGGGCCTTTACACCCCACGGCGCCGTTTCGTATCCGACTGCGCCATGGTGATCCATCACGAGCGCCCCTGCCAGCTCTTCGTCGCACTCGCATACGATAAGGCGGCCGCTTTCAAGGGCGCCGCGAAGGAACTCGTCGCTTGGATGCGTCTTTCTGTCCCAAAGCGGGTCGAAGGCGGAATGCTTCATGTCGTCGACCATCTCGTCGTAAAACGACGCTATGGATTCGAACTCGTCACGGCGTGCTATGCGAACGTTGGGCATGGTGTCTCGCTTTCTCTATTGGCACCAGAGCTGTTGTGCGGCGGCGCTTCGTCATTGTAGCGCAACGGACGAATGGGCCTGCGAACGGCGTTTCGGCCGCAGAGGCTCGCATGCGCGTATCCTCAGCGCGCGTTTGCCGATTTTGCGCAGACGGCGCGGCGGGGGTGCTGTACGCTTGCCCGTATCTCGCGTTTTCCCAGCAGGCTTTCGATGCGCGGCACGGTGAAGACGGCCTTGTCGCGTCCAGGGGAAATGCGCACGGTGCAGCGAAAGGAGAGAACCTTATGGCATGTCTTGACGAGTCCGAACTGAAAACGTTGAAACCCGACGCTTTGTCTCCTGCGGAAATCGAGGCGAAGGCCGAGTCCGTCGCGGTTGCGAAAGCGGGGATGAAACCCGCCAAGGTGTTCGTGCTCGCCATGCTTGCCGGCGCATTCATTTCGTTCGGCGCCCTGTACTTCTGCGTTTTCCTGGGCGATGCGTCCATCCCGTTCGCCGTGCAGCGTATCGTAGGCGGCCTGTGCTTCTGCTTGGGTCTGGTTTTGGTGCTGTGCTGCGGCGCGGAGCTTTTTACCGGCAACTCGCTTATGGTGGCGGCTTTGGCCAGCAAGAGGATTTCGATTTCGGCCATGCTGAAGAATTGGGCGATTGTCTGGGTGGGCAACCTCGCCGGCGCGCTGCTGACGGTGTTTCTGGTGTACATGGCCCACGTTGCGGACATGAACGGCGGCGCGGTGGGCGCATCCATGGTTTCGGTGGCCGTGTCGAAGGTCACTCCCGATTGGATCACGCTGTTCTTCAAGGGCATCCTGTGCAACATCTTCGTCTGCTTGGCGGTATGGATCGGCTTTGGGGGCCGCACGATCGTCGACAAGGTCGTCGGCATATTGTTGCCCATTTCGGCGTTTGTGGCGTGCGGCTTCGAACACTGCGTGGCGAATATGTTCTTCCTGCCCATGGGTCTTCTGGCCAAGACGAGCGGCTTTGCCGCAATCGACGCAAGCGCGCTTGATTTGGGAAGTATCTTCTACAACATCTCTGCCGCTACGCTCGGCAACATCGTAGGAGGCGCGGTGTTTGTCGGATTGGCGTACTGGTTCGTATATAGGACGAAGGCGAATTAAGTTCCGCGCGGATTACGCGCGTCAAAGCCGCGTTTGCGGCCGATGTGACGGTGTTGGCCCCGAAGCCTTTCGATTCTTGGAATCGCGGGCTTCGGGGCCAACTTTGCGTTTCGGGGCTGGGCTAGAATGTGAGCGTGCGTTCGCTGCCGTCGATGTCGCGCATGTGGGCTATGCCGTTTCTTACGCTGAAATACACCAGGCGGTCATCGTCTGGCGAATCGTGGTGTTCGCCGATGCCCACCATGTGCTCGAAACCTGCCTGGCGCAGCGCAGCGCTGGCGGAAGCGTCATCGGCAAGATCTGCCTGGCCGGTTACGACAATCCAATATTCTCCAGGCTTCCAGCCGGACAGTTCGAATTTTGGGTTGTGCGCGAGCTCGCGATACACGTCTTTGTCGCGCGAGGTGGAAAACCAGAGCTTGCCCTGCTCGGCTGCGGCGAAGCTGAAAGGCCGCACGCGCGGTTGCGTGGCGTCGCTCTCGTCGATCGTGGCGAGGAACCACGCGGGGATGCCCGTCAGATAATCGACGATTTCTTCAAGCGCCTCGTAGGCTGCGGTATTGGTCATGGGAACTCCTGGAATCATGCATGCGTGAACGATCTGAGTTTGAGCAGCGGCGTGAAGTGCGTGGGGCAGCGGTACGCCTACAGCTCTACGGGCACCCATTCGTCGTGGTTGCAGATCCATGCCTGAGGCTCTTCCACGCTAAAAAAGACGAGTGTTTCATCGTGCGGTCCATCGTAGTGTTCACCCAGGCTTTCGAGATGCTCGTACCCCGCCGTGCGCACCTCTTCGCCCACGAGGTCTTCAAGCCCTGCTTTGCCGCGAAGGATCAGCCAGCCGTGGCCGGGCCACCACGAGGTTGCTTCGAAGCGCTGGTTTTCCAGAAGCTCCTCCCACACGTCTTTGGTGGTTGCCGTGCAGAACCAGATTTTGCCGTGCTCTTCGGCGGCGAAGCTGAACGGGCGAACGTGGGGCTGCCCGTCTACGCTGGTTGCAAGATACCATGCGGGAACGGCGTTGAGGTATTCGAGGATGGTCGCAATTCCGTTCATGATGCTTCCTTTCTTTTCGAGGGGGCCGAAAGGCGTGTTTTCGGCGCTTTTATTCGGCTACAGCAGATAATTCACGGCAAGAACGCAGGCGCCAAGAAAAGTCATGGCCAGTGCCGCTAGCGCATCTGTTGCCGTGAAGTGCAAGGGATGTAGGCGTGTTCGTCCGACGCAGCCGTGATAGCATCGCGCGTCCATGGCGAACGCAAGCGTTTCCGCGCGGCGGAATGCGCTGGTGAAAAGCGGTATGGTGAGCGAAGAGAGCATGCGGACGCCTCGTTTCGGGCTGCTGGAAAACGTTGCCCCGCGGCTTATCTGCGCATGGTAGATGCTGACGAATTCGTCGGCGAACTGCGGCATGAAGCGTAAGGCTATGCCCATGATCATGCCGAGCTCATGGGCGGGAAAGCCTATTTTCGCAAGAGGGGAGAGCAGGCGTTCGAACCCCTCGGTCAGGTCGATCGTCGTGGTGGTCATGGTGATCAGACTCATACCGAGCATCATGAGGACAAGGCGGCACGCAATGAACGAACACGAATATACGCCGCCTTCGCTGATGCGGATGAACCACCATTGGAACAGGACCGGTCCGTCTTGGATGAGGAAGAGATTCAGGATGGATGCTACGACCACGATGGCCAGCAGGGGCGCGAGCGATCGGGCGGCTTTGCCCAGCGGTATGCGGGAGAGCGCGTAGAAAGCCGTGACGAAAAGGGCCACGATGCCCAATCCCCAGAAATCCTGCGAAAGCAGTGCGGCGGCAATAAGTGCCACGCCCGCCAAAAGCTTTGTGCGCGGGTCCAGCTTGTGGAGAGGGCTCGACCCTGGGTAATAGCTACCGAAGGAGAAGACGGAATTCATCGGACGTCCTCCTTGTTCGCTTTCGAGCGCGTTGCTTCGTCCGATAGCGTCGGGGCGAGCATTTCGACGAGAGACTCTATGGTATACAGCGTACAGTCAGGCATGGGTATGCCACGTTCGCGAAGCTTGCTTGCCATGCGTTGAGCTGCGGGAACGCCGAGTCCGATTGCTTCAAGCTCCTTCTCTTGCAGGAAAACGGTTTCAGGCGCGCCCATGGCGAAGGTGTCTCCCTCTTTGAGGACGATGAGCTTCTGGCAGAATGCGGCGAGGTCGTCCATGCTATGGGATACCATGATTACGGTCAGTCCCATTTTCTTGTGCAGCGATGAGATGAGCGCGAGGAAGTCTCGGCGCGCGGCGGGATCGAGCCCAGCTGTGGGCTCGTCGAGGACAAGCACGCTCGGCCTCATGGCCAATACGCCGGCGAAGGCCACGCGGCGTTGTTGGCCGCCGGAAAGCTCGAAGGGGCTCGTGTCTTTGAGAGCTTCGAAATCGAGGTCGACTCGTGCAAGCGACTCGCGCACGCGAATATCGATCTCGTGTTCGTCGAGTCCCATGTTGCGTGGGCCGAAAGCGACGTCGTCGTAAACCGTGGCGGCGAAAAGCTGGCGTTCGGGATATTGGAAAACGACGCCCACCTTAGATCGCGCGATGTTGGCTTCTTTTTTGTCGGCGATGTCTTTGCCTTCCACGAGCACGCGGCCGCAGGTGGGTTTCAAGATGCCGTTCATGTGCTGGATGAGGGTCGATTTTCCCGATCCGGTGTGACCTGCAATACCGACGAACTCTCCTTTTGCTATGGAGAAGGTTGCGTCGTGCAGCGCCCAGACGGCGTTGGGGTCGTTGCCCCATTTCGCCTGTTTATCGTGCTTTTTAGAGCGATTCTTCTTTGCGCGTGAAGCGTCGAGATAGGTATGGGATACGTGGTCGAATTCAATGAAGGGAGCGATGCTTTTTCGCGCGTCTGTCATCGAGACGCTGTCGGTTGCGGCCGCCAATGCCTCGTTCGGGGCTGAGGCCGAGCCCGCTGTCGGGTTCTCTGCCGGGGACGATCCCGCTGCCGGCGTGTTGTCAGCTGCGGCGCTCTTGGAGGCATCTCGAATCGCGTTTTTCTTCGCTGCTTCGCATCGTTTTGCGAGGAGAGCAGAGTCTGCCGCTTGGACAATGGCATCTGCCAAGGCATTTTCGCGAATGCAGACGGGAATGCAGGCGTCTCGTTCGCGCAGCGCCGTGGAGAGGCGGCATGCGAAGGGCACTTCCAGGTTGAGCCGACCAAGGACGTCGGTTCTTGCGAGAACTTCATCGGGTGCGCCTTCAAGGGCGACGCGTCCCTGCTCCAAGACGATGATACGATCGGCCTCGGCGGCTTCTTCCATGAAGTGGGTGATCATGACGATGGTCATGCCCCGTTCGTGCAATTCTTTGCACACGCGCATAAGACCCTTGCGCCCGCGCGGATCAAGCATGGAGGATGCTTCGTCAAGAATGAGGATTTTCGGATTCATGGCCAAAACGCCGGCAATGGCGACGCGCTGCTTTTGGCCGCCCGAAAGCGCGTTGGTCTCGTGCTTCTCGAAGCCGACGAGACCAACTTCTTCAAGCGCAGAGCGAACGCGCAGGGCTATTTCCGCCGTTTCAATGCCGAGATTTTCCGGACCGAAGGCGACGTCGTCTTCGACGAGAGAGGCGACGAGCTGATCGTCGGGGTTTTGAAACACCATGCCCGCCGTGGAGCGGATCGCGTACAGATTCTCCTCGTCGGCGGTGCTCATTCCGTCGGTGGCTACCGATCCGGCGTCGGGGACGAGCAGCGCGTTGAAGTGTTTAGCCAGAGTCGACTTGCCGCTTCCGTTGCCTCCGAGGATGCAGACGAACTCGCCCGGCGCGATATGCGCGTTGATTCCGGCGAGGACAAGCCGGTTTCCATCGTAGGTGAATTCAACATTGGTGCAGGTAATCATGGGTTTTGTTCTTTCGTTTTGTTCGGCGCGATGAGGACCGTACGGTTACGTGAGTCATTCGTCGCGCATGCGATACGGCGGCTTCTTGGATACTCCAGTGTTGGATTGCCGTCAAGCAGACGAATGCTCAGAGTGGTGAAAGGGTCACGCGCCCTCTTGCTTGAGGGATGCTTTGGAGTCTGCGGGCGGCGTGGGCGTGGCGGCGAAGGATGCGTGCCGTTTGCTTAGGCGGCCTGGTTTGTGGGGCGGCCCTTCACGCGGTCTTTCTTCGGGGTGATGAGATTGGAGACGGCCTTGTATACCACGAGGGTAAGCAGGGCGTTCAAGATGGTTTTTACGAGGTTGAACGGCAAAAGGGCGGGAAGGATCAGAGGGATGATAACGTCGGCGCTGCCGTAATAGAACCATACGCCAATGGTCAGGTTGACGAGAATGGCTCCTGCCGTTGCCGTGATGACGCTGATGACGAGGCCTGCGATGGCGCCCTTCAACGTGTGCATGCGCCTATACAGCAAAGCGGCCGGCAGGACGAAGAATGCCGTGGCGAAGATGTTCATGAGCGAACCGACCCATTCTCCCAGGATAAGCCCATGGATGACGGCTGCAATCGATCCCACGGCGATGCCTGCTCCAGGCCCGAAGGCGAACCCGCAGACCATAGCGGGCATGAGAGAGGGGTCGTAGGTCAGGAATGAAACGCCTGGAATAAGGGGTATCTGGACGAAGGAGAACAGCGATGCTATGGCGCACATAAGCGCCATGGTTACAAGCTGGCGTGTATTCCATCTGTTCGAATTGTTGAACTGGGGCTTTTTTGCGTTTGCGGCCATGGTGATCGCCTTTCGTGCGGGACGGCTTGCAGATGAGGTTGCTTCTTGTCCCGCATGAAAGAAACAAGCCCGTATGAATTCCAATACGGGCTTGTCATTCGCATGAGAATACGGCCCCGAAAAGGGTCGACCGTCGTGCGAACCCTGCCTCTTCCATCCGGACTGTGACCGTTGGTTTCGGGTTTTCACCGAATCAGCCTGGCGCGTAGCGCCAGGGTCGCGGACTGACGAAATGCCGGCGAGCTGCGTTGTGCGACGCGTTTGCCGACGGATTTCGATTACCGCCAGTGGGGAATTTCACCCCGCCCTGAAACAGAATTCATGGTGCGCATTGTAGCACCGTTCCTACTACGCTGCGGGGTTTTCGGCCCTGAAAGCTCTTGCATTCCCTGAAAGCGTTGAAAACAAGTGATGCTATAGGTGAGTCTTATTGGTTCGCCGCGCATGCGTAGGGCGAGTTGGTGGTGTTTTGGAGGGCGGTTTGAAACGCACCTTTCAAGTGGAACTTATAGCACTAAGGATTGGCCGCGATGCTTCTCGGGAGGTTTGCTTTGAGATACGGGGGACATTCCCTCTTGTATTGCGTTTCGTCCAAGGTTTCGTTGGGTATTGTATTTTGGCCAGGCTCCCGTTGGGTGCGCCGTTCGGCCGGAGCCCCGCTTCGCACAGAACCCTGTCAGGCACGCCGTTCGGCCGTATCCCCGTCGGGCATGCCCTTTGCCCAGAATCCTGTCGGACGCGCCGTTCGACAGGAGCCTCGTTGGCCGCGCTTATTTTTTAGGAAAATGCACAAGAAGCCGACTTTGCTATCGCAAAACTCACGAAACGTATCAAAGGGGAGGTAAACCGCCCCTTTTTTATTGTGAAATCATTCAAATAGGTCAACATAATACTAAATAATGTGGAATTACATTAATCAAGCAGAGTGGTTTATGTCGGCGATTGGTACGTTTCGTGCAATATGCGAGTCTGTAAGTGTGTTTTGGTGCATTTTTTCGGGCTCAGGGTGGAGCATGTCGGCGATTTTCGCGTTACGTCAGCTGCTGTGCGTTCCGGCTGGTTGCGTGTAGCGCCACGCCGCCGCAGGTCCTGTTTCGTCGCATCGCACCCTGGCCCGCTGTGCTGCACTTCAGCAGGGGAGTCCCAGCTTCCAACGAAGCTCGCGGTGCTTTCTCTCGAAATCCGTAGGATTTGCGCGTCGTTGCTTTTGCGTGGCCTTTCGGATCGCTTCCGCAATGGCGTCACACGCAGCCATGCTGTTCATCTCCTCGCTTGTAACGCCGATTGTCGTCCACTGCATTGTCGCGAGCGCGTTCGCTCGCCGTGAATCGCGTATTCGCGCGGACTCTCCCTGATGCGCGAAATCGCTTTGGTACTCGACGTCCACCTTGAATTTTGGCCAGCATAGGTCACAGCGCAGCGAGGCACGTTGCGCGATGGATGCCGCTTGCTCGTTCAGCTTGACGGGGTGGTTCATGAGAGGGATTTCAAGTCCATATCCGCCAAGGTGGCGCGGTAATCCAAGGAGCAGTGCAAGCGCGGTTTCTCGCGGAGAAGCAGATCCATCGGACATATAAAGAAGGGCTCGTTGCGCAAGGCGGGACCCGCGAAGGGAGGGGTTGCGTTTCAGGAAGTCACGAATACGCTGCGTCGACGTGAGCGCCTGGACTTCGTATTGGGTGGCTGGCCCCGTGTGCGTGGTTTGGTACGTACCGCACAGCTCATAGCCTAGCTCGAGCAGCCAAGCGAAGTCGGCTCTCCTATCGGCGCATTGCACAAAAGCGAGTTCGGGGGAACACACCAAGCATCTCTTTGTTAGCCCGAAAAAGGAATCGGACGAAACCTGCGCACTGAGCAGGTGCGCCTCGATATCTCCTTTGCGTCGACATTGTCCTTGTGAGGAGGTGACGAAGTGGAGCGGAGCGCAAATGCCTTCGGGCGAAAGGAATTCTAACGCCTCGCTCGTGCCGCTGAATTCGGGCGAACCGATGACGTGGCCTCGTAAGGCGTTCGCGAGGATTGTCGTCGCGTCGTGCGTCGAAACCGAGATTTGTGGTGTGCTTCTGTTCCGGCTGGGGTTGGCAAGAGCAGTGGCAAGATTGCGCTGCATGAAACGGTGAATCTGCAGGGCGGTGATGTGGCTGTATATAACGCGGTCGAGTTTGGGCATAGGGGTCCTCTCGTGCCCCGGTTGAGAGGATCTTGCGGTCTTAGATTAGAGGCGGGGCGTTGCCTCAGGTACTTTCAAAGAAAGCGCCGCACTGGCTCTTGCGCGCGAATTCCAATTGCATTGCTAAAACACGCCGGATAGAAGAAATTATACCCGAATGGGCTTTTCCACATGTCTTGTTTTCCGTAACGCTTTTCAGGTTTAATTCATTTTTCACCCGAATGGAAAACCGCATCGGCGTACAATAATACGCTAATGTAAAAATGGGGAAGGCGGAAACGCATGGATATTGTCGGCATTCTTAATCAGATCGATGCCGTTGTATGGGGCCCTTTGATGATTTGCCTCCTGCTTGGATCGCATATCTTCTTGACCATCCGTACGGGTTTCATTCAAAGGAAGCTGCCCAAGGCAATTAAGATGTCCGTGGTCAACGACGAAGGCAGCGAGGGCGATGTGAGCCAGTTCGGCGCGTTGGTGACGGCGCTTGCGGGCACCATTGGCACAGGTTCCATCGTCGGCGTGGCGACGGCCATTATCGCGGGCGGCCCTGGCGCGGTGTTCTGGATGTGGCTTACGGGCGTGTTCGGCATTGCCACGAAATATTCCGAGGTCTATGCCGCCGTCAAATATCGCGTGAAAGACCATAAGGGCGAAATGCTCGGCGGCGCCATGTATGCATGGGAGCGCGCCTTCAAACGCAAGGATGGCTCTTTGCCTTGGTGGGCGAAGGTCGGCGCGGTGTCTTTCGCCCTGTTCGCTATCGTTGCCACCATCGGCACGGGCTCTGCGGTTCAGTCTGCTGCGATGACGGGCATCATCGAATCCAACTTTCCGGGCATCCCCGAATGGCTCATCGCTTTGGCTATCTCTGTCTTGGTGTCCGTGGTCATCTTCGGCGGTGTGAAAACCGTCTCGGTGGTGTGCGAGAAGCTCGTTCCGTTCATGGCGGTTGCTTATGCCGTCGGCTGTCTGGTCATCATGGCCATCAACTGGCAGTATATTGGCCCTGCGTTCGCCCTCATCTTCGAATGCGCGTTCACCTCGAAGGCGGCGTTTGGCGGCGCCGTGGGGTCGGGCATCATGGTTGCTTTGCAGTTCGGTTGCGCCCGCGGTTTGTTTTCTAACGAATCCGGCTTGGGTTCTGCTCCTATTGTTGCGGCCGCTGCTGCCACGAAAAACCCTGCGCGTCAGGCGCTTGTTGCCATGACGGGCACATTCTGGTCCACAGTTGTTATCTGCGCAATCACCGGAATTGTCCTGGTTTCCACCATGCTTGCTCATCCGGGCATTGTCGAGGGCGGTTCCATCAAGGAGGGCGCGGCGTTGGCGAGCGCGGCGTTCGCAACCATTCCGTATCTGGGCACTCCCATTCTGGTCATCGGTATGATTAGCTTTGCGTATTCAACCATTCTCGGCTGGAGCTATTACGGCAATCGTTGCGCAACGTACCTCTTTGGCCGTCGCGCCATCCTTCCGTACCAGATTCTCTATGTTATCGTCGGGTTCTTGGGAGCTATCGGCGTGGGCGATGTGGTCTGGGTTGTCTCCGACATCGGCAATGCACTTATGGCCATCCCGAACATCATCATGGTGTTGTTGCTGTCCGGGATGATTGCGCGAGAGACCAAGCATTATGTCTACGAGGGTCATCTTGACGAAGCCTACGAAGAGGATATTCCCGTCATAGAGGGTAAGTAGAGTGTCGTTGCCCCCTTTGCTGAAAGCGCCTGCTGCGAAATTGCAGCGGGCGCTTTTTTGCTGCTGGCGGCAATGCGGCTCTTGTTGTATTGCGATGCCTTCAGGTCCCCAGGTGGACGCACTCTTCCACCGAACTTTGACGACCAGGGCATTCCACGGCGTAACGTTTTTGGGGGATGCGGCGATAGCCGCGCCAGCGATGAGAGCGGTCGCATGACCGCCCGATGAGCCGGCCATTCAAGGAAAAGAAGGGTTCTCCTATCCTTTGATTTGTCGAAGATCGAAGGACCGAGAGGAGAACCCGACATGGGAGATTCTACCAACCCGCGCACGCAAGCGATAGCCGCGCTCGCTGAACTTTTCTTCGAGAGCGCATGTCGATCCGCCGATCTGGCGCAGCTGGAGTCAAGCGCAATCGATATAGGCCACGGCTGCATGGCCGAGGCCTTGGGCCTTGCGCTTGAGGCGCTTGATGCGCGCCTGCTTGCGCAAAAGCCGGAAGGGATCTCCGTCCACGACGTTCGCTCGCGCACGCTTGCCACAGAAATCGGGGATGTGGGCTTTTCTTTGAGAAGGTACAGGGACCGCTTCGGCGAGGACGTCTATCTTCTGGCCGATGCCCTGGACATCCCCTATGGGTGCCGGATATCGCCCGGCGCCCAAGAGTTCTTGGTTCAGAGCGCGTCCCTCGTCTCCTACGCCAAAGCGGCAAAGCTGCCGGCGCGCCACGGGTCCTCCGTGAAGGCGACCAGCGTCATGAGGTGCCTGAGGGATGCCGGCGCGCTATGCGCCGCCGACGACGAGAAGGCGGCTCGCGAGCTGTACCGAGACGGCGTGCTCCCGGGCGGCGAAACATGCGTGCGCGAGCTTTGCATGGAAGCGGACGGCACGTACTTCCGCGCGCAGGGCCTTCCCGACGGCGCCCCGAAAAGGTTCGAGGTGAAGGCGATGTGCGCCTATGCGGGGAAAGAGGCAGAAAGCGGCAAGGTGAGGCGGCGCGGGACAGTCCACCATGCTTTGGTGGGGCGCGCGGGCGAGCTTTGGAGCGAAGGCGTTGCCGCCGTGGGGAAGAAGTACGACCTCGCAAAGATCGAGCACGTCCACCTGGGGGCGGACGGAGAGAGGTGGTGCCGGGACGCCGGACGCTTCTTGCCGAATGCGGAAGTCACGTTCCACCTGGACCCCTTCCATGTAAACCACGCCATCATGGGCTGCTTTGCGGACGCCAAGCTGGCATGGAGCGTTATCGACGCGCTGAGCGACGGCGATACGGCGGGGGCGGTCTGCCTGCTTGGGGCCTGCGCGGATCTGGGCATCGCCCGCAAAAGCCGCGCAGATGCCGTTGTCGCATACCTTGAGGGCAATGCCGAAGCCGTCGCTGTCGAAGGCCCCTCCCTTGGCACCATGGAGTCGGAGAACCAGCATCTGTACGGGGCCCGCATGGACGCCCTTCCCTGCGCCTGGTCTCTTACGGGCGCTTCCGATATGGCCCGGATCATCTCCAGGAGGGAATCGAAGACGCCGGTCCCCAAGATGAGCCGCGAGGCCTCCCGCGGCGAGAAGAGGCGCGCAAGGCGCGACCGCAAGGAACTGTCCTTCTACGGCGAGCAGGGTCTCGCCGCAAGCAAGGTGTTAGAATCTAGCGGGTCGGGATACCTTCCGCCGCACCAGGCAGACACGAGGAAGATGGATCCCGGCAAAGCCTACGCCCTCCACAAAGGCATGGCTATTTTGGATAGGGGAATCTAGACCCCCATCAACTTTACGCCGTCGGGCATTCTTGTCACATTGACACTAATGTAACAAGTGCGTATTATCTTTTACGATACTCTAAAAAAGGTAACTCGGGGATAATGGAAGGGGATGAATTAGGCATGAAAGTCTGTTTCGTGCTTGAAAGATTCTCGCTTCCCTCTCTTCTGTGCGGCGGTTTTGCCGACGCTTCTCTCGCCGGTGCTCTGAAGAATATGTATCCCGGGGGGGGGTCTTCCCTCTAAGGACTTTCGGTCTTCTGAATCATTGTTTCGCCGTCGTCAGATGGCATTTTTTATATGCGGCCACCATGGCGTGTTGTCGATGCGCCCTTCCGTGCTTGTAAGACGGGGGGTTGTCGCATGATTGCTCGCATCTGGAACGTTCTTCTCACGCTGTTTCTTCTGATAGCTGCCGCTTTAGTTATCGCCTTCGCAGGCGTTCGTCTTGCGGGGCTTACACCTTATGCGGTTCTTTCCGGGTCCATGGAGCCGCAGTATCCTGTCGGTTCTCTCATCTATGTCAAAGATGCCGACCCCTCTTCGGTGGAAGTGGGCCAGGCCATTACCTTCAGGCAGGGGTCAGGCACGTTGGTCACGCACCAGGTGTACGAAATCGACTCCGAGCAGCAGCTGTTTTACACCCAGGGCATTGCCAACGTGGATTCAAGCGGCGAAATCATGCACGATGCCGCCCCCACGCCTTGGTCTTCTCTTGTGGGTCAGCCTATCGCCTGTGTGCCGTATTTGGGCTACGTGAACGATTGGATCACCCATGCGCCGGGCATTTACGTGCTCGTGGCGTTCGTCGCGGTGGTCATGGCTATCTCCGTCGCCCTCGAACTTCGTCGTATGACGCTGGAAAAGCGTCGCGCAGAAGAGCTTGAACGGTATGACGAAGAGCTGCGCCAGCGTTTGGGCTTTTATGGGCACGGCCCGATTCGGAACGCTCCCTATGGAGCCGTGTATAACGACGGATATGCTCCAGGCTATGGCGCAGGCCACGATGCTTGCAACTCTGACTATGTTGTAGGTCGTGGCCCCGGCTACGTCGAGGATTTCCGTCGCGCTCCTTACGGCGGTATGGCTCCTAACGCTACCTCCCCCTATCGCGAACATCCCTGCCCGAATCAGGGCTTTGCCAACGTGAATCCGCTGCAGATCGGCTCATCAAGTCGTCGCGGTGCTCATGCGCGTCCGCAAGATGAATTGCGCAGAACGCGCCGTCGTTAACGAGCGGTTTCTTATTTTAGGCGACATCCATCTAGGAGATGTTGAAGGGGTGCTTTCCGAGAAAGCAAAGAAGAAAGGAGTGGAAGGGTGAATACTTCTACGCAGAACACAGGAAGGAAGAGAACCACGCTGACCGTCGTCCTTATCGCTTGCTTGGTGCTGGCGGTGGGCGCGGGCGTCTTCGCGTGGTTCAGCGCGCAGGACAGCAAGACGAACACCTTCGTCCAGGGCAATGGTGTGACGGAGCCCGAGAAGAAGCCCGATCCGAACAAGCCCCAGCAGGGCGGCAGCGATGACAATGAGGCTCTCGACAAGTGGCTCATCGAGACCAACTGGAAAGACAATTCCGCTATTGCGGCCGACTCCATTGTGGCCAAGAACCCCAACGTGGGCATTGGCAAGGACTCCAAGGATGCCTACGTCTTCCTCGAGGTTGAGAACAACCTGGGTGATGGCTCCTACTTCGTTCTCGGTGACAATTGGGCTCCCGTGGAGGGCAAAGCCAATAAGTTTAACGGTGCTACTTTCCCCGAGGGCAAAGCCGACCGTTGTTACAAGGGCGGTCTGTTCGTGTACGTCGGCGATTCCAAGGGTGCTGACGAAAGCGCCATGGCGATGCTCGTCCACAATGCCGGCAATGACGTATATACGGGCGAGGCATTTGACAAGATCTACACCACGAAGGACTATGCGTTCGCCGGTTCCTCCAACACCATCGAAGTAAAGGCGTATCTTGCTGCGGCGTCCGCTGATGAGGACATGACCACTCAGACGGTCAAGGACGAGATCATCGCCAAGGCCAAGGACTGGGCCCAGAACAACTAAGACATGAAGTAGGCATGCTCGCGTAATAGCAACGAGCAAATTGCAAAGATCGCCGGGGCGGGAGAGGTTCTCGCCCCGGTATTCCGCGTTATGAGAAAGGGGGTCTGCGGATGCCTGCGCAAGGAAAGCACGCAAAAGCCGACTCGACGAAATCGCGCTGGCTTCCATGGCTGCTTGTAGCCTTGGTGGCCTGTGCGGTCATTGTTGCCCAGACTCTCTCTGTCATCACGCGCGAAATGCCTCTTGAAACGAGGGTTCAATTCGGAACGGTTGATGTCAAGGCCGTCATCACCACGAAGAACGCGGCGGGAGAGGAAGTCGAGGCTTCCAACGGCGACGAGCTCGGCAAGGGGGTTGCCCATATAAGCCGCATCGTGCGCATGGAGAACACGGGCGATCATCCCGTCTTCGCACGTATGAAAATCGGCTTCGAATGCGTTGATGCTCAAGGGCAAGCGCACGCTATCGACGATTTGGTGAACTACACCTATTCCGATGCGTACGACCCTGCGGGCGGCGTATGGATGGATCGCTTGCCGCAGTCCGACGGCTTCTTCTACCTGAAGGAAGCGTTGCCAGAGAACGCTGTGTCCGAACCCCTTATTACGGGCTTCGAAGTAAATACCGAGGAGGCGGTTGCGCGCTACGGCGAAGGCTGCACATTCCAGCTCGTCGTTGATTGCTACGGCGTGCAGAGCAAGAACCAGAAGAGCGAAAACGTACTTGAGGCGGAAGGCTGGCCGGCATGAAAGACCTTCTGAAAACCGTAGCGGGCGCGCTTGCGCACGCGAATGCGAACACGCAGCGACCTTGCGAATTTCGTCAGCGCAGGACGGAGAGGAGCATGCTGCGTACGTGCGCGCAAGGACGAGATGCTGCAGTGTGCACCACTGAGCGTATAGCTGCTAGCGGCGGCAAGCGCGGCGTGTTCGCGCTTGCATTTCTGCTGGCAGTTGTGGCTCTGTTTGTCGCATGCTCGCTCGCAGTGCCTCAGAGGGCGCTGGCGTATAACCCCGACGGTAGAACGGTCGAGGTTTCGAACGTCGACGAGCTGCTGACCCAAATCGCTTCATCTCGCATGATGTCGTACGAAGCGAACATCGTGCTTACGGCCGATATTAACTTCAACGAATTCGATCCCGAAGGTGGCAAGCTTCAGGAAATCGTCGATGCGTATGGGTCGCTCACGTTTGGCACTAAAGACCATCCGTTCAAGGGCTCCTTCGACGGACAAGGTCACTATATCATTGGATTGAACTACAACCGCGATTTCTGGAAGCCCCTCGCCAACACGGGCTTGTTCTCGTTTACCGAGGACGCCTACATCCACGATATTCATTTTAAAGACTGCTATATCGGCGCCGACTTCCGCGGCGGCGTGCTAGTGGGTCGGGCGTGGAACACGCATATCGAATCAGTGCGCATGGAGGACTGCACCATCTCGGTCACGCCTGCCAACAACTCCGTGTCGTTGATTACTAACGCGGGTATTATGGGCGGCATCATCGCTGGCGAGCTGCGCGGCGGCTCGTATATGTACGATTGCACCGTACAGGGTGGCCGTGCGGTGAACAACTCGGTCGTGGGCGTTTCCGGCCTGGGCGGCGAAGGTCTATATCTGGGCGCTCTCGTGGGCTCGGCGGAAAACTCCCAGATTGAGTACTGCCGCGTGCTGCCCAAAGAGCAGTACTACATCGACCGAGCACAAGACCCGAATGTCACCGTGTACGATCGCGACGAAAACGGCCATTATAAATATCAGACCGAAGTGTACAACCGCTACGAAGTGGCCGTTGGCGCCGTGGCTGGCCAAAGCGTCTATGCGGGCGGCATCGTCGGTTTCATTAAAGATGTCGACGTGGTGGACTGCTTTTCGACCGCATGGGTTCATACCTGGGTTGCCAATTACGTAGGCGTGGGCGCAGGCAACATCGGCTATGTAGGCGGCATTGCGGCGCATTCCAAGAGTGACGACACGGGCGATACCACGAGCCAGATTATTCGCTGCCATTATGCGGGCAATATGGAAAGCTACCAGTGGAACTCCATTGCTGTCATTCCCATCATTCAGAGCAACGTGTACCTTGCCGGTCTGGTCGAGCGTGACTGGGAAGAGGATACGGGTATCTACAATTCGTACTTCAAGCGCAATGATATCGTGGGTAAAGACTCGGCCATCGAGCCGTATCCTGACGGCTATGTGCGCGCATGGGGCGACTGGCTTGGCTTGAACTACAGCGGCGGAGAAAACGGGCCGTCCGCCCAGGGGTTTGGCTATGGTCCCATTGTCGATGACGCCAAATATGCAGACCGCCTGTTCTGGGAAGGCGAAGGTTACGACTTCGAGGGCGACGAGCAGCGATACTCCACCATCGACAACCAGATTCCCGCCCATGTGAACAAGTGGGTCATGGACGATTACCTGGGCATTCCCGTGCATGGCGACTCAGTGAAGGCTACGCTCGATTTCCCGGGTGCGGGCGACGTGACCATTTCCCAATCCACGATGGGTAGGGAGCAGGCCACGGCCGATCCGTACAACTTTGCGGTGCAGGCGGTAAGCGCCAACGAAACGAACTTGACGTTTACGGCGACGGTTGACAACGACCGTACCGCAAACGACGCACTCAAGATGGTGTCTTCCGACGCCAACGAAGGATTCCGCTTCCAGGGCTGGTTCCGTAACAAAGACGTGGCGGCAAACCATATTCAGCAGGGCAGCCATGCGTTCTTCGATTCCATGGTGCCGCCTGAGCCTAACGGCGATCAGGTGTTCAACGATGCCGGCGATCAGCTGAATCTTGTGTATACAGCAGTCAATTCAGGCACGGGTGCCGATGAGGGCGCGGCGTTCTCGAACAACGACCTCTTCGTCGCCTATTATCAGGCTCAAGTGCTGTTTCACGGCGTGGACGGAGTCGTGCTCGACTTGACGGGCGCGACGAATGCCGACGCGTCGGACGACTGGTACAACCATCAGGATATCTTGCCCACCGTGCCCGAACCTGTCGACCGCGCGGGTGTTGACGAAGGCGCGAAGTTCCTTGGCTGGACCACGCAGAAAAACGAGAAGACCGGCGGCGGCTGGCCCGACGCAACCACGTCCGAGCTCAATGTCATGAAGGCAAACGGCGAGTTCTTCGAAGGCGGCGAATCCATCGAGCGCCCTATGGACCTATATCCCGTTTATGCCTCGCTGGCGGCGAACATCAACGTCATCGCCGAAGGCCATGAACTCGATCCGACAAGTTCGGATACGAATGTGCGCGAAGGCGTTGTTCAGGCTACGGTCACTGCGAAAGACGGGAAATACGAGCTGGGAATCAACGGCCTCGGTGCCGAAGGCGCATTGCCCGATGGCTACCGCTTCCTGGGCTGGTACGAGGTTGAGCTTGACGAACAGGGCAGCCCCATTGTTGATTCGACACACGATGGTGTGCTTTTGTACGACGAAAGCAAATGGAACAACGAACAGAATGAGCTGCCGGCTACGACTACGAGTGCCACTGTGTACAAACACGGGCTCAAGCTGTCCGCCGACGCCACGTATGTCATTCCTGATTCCGTCGATTTGACGCAGAAGCATTGCTATATAGCGCGTTTTGAATATCGGGTGGACTATTACGTCATGGATCCCAATCCCATCAAGGATACCGAGTGGTCGAAGCCTTATCTGCTCGCATCCGTTTGGGAGCCGTACCTGGGCAAGTTTGACAATATTTCCGGCCCGTATTTTTACGACTGGAAACACGATCACTGGACGCTGGATAAGATAGAAGGATGCGAAGGGTCCGATGCTCATCTTGCCCAGAATCAGCTTGTCGGGGGTGTGGTCTCCTCCGTGCGAGTGAACGGGCATAATGTTGGTGTTGGCGGTCATGCCAACTACGGAATAGACATCTATACCGACTTCCCGGATTCCGCCGACATGAGTACGGAGCATCTGGCGAGCAACGGATTATTTGAGGTGCATGCGAAAACCCATGGGAACTTCCAGCTTATGGGCAGTACGTGGGTGCGTACAAACGACCACGACTACCACGTAAACAGCGAGCATCACGAAGCACCGCATGAGTATTCGTGGAATATGGGAACCATGCTCGGCACCGCGCAGTATTGGGTCGAGGCGCGCTTGGCGGCAGAGGTTGATTTCATGGACGCCGCCGGCACCGCTGATGCGCCCGCTCCTGTAACCGTGACGCGCGGCTATGAGAAATACGAGAACTATGATCCTGCAACCGGGGCGTATGAGAACAACTATCAGCCGGTGTTGATGAGCGAGGACAAGACGTACACATATCGCTACCCCGTTCGCGAGGGATTCGTGGTAAGCGAGTCGGATGAGACTCCCATGAGCGCTGTCCAGTGCGATGACAAGGGCGAACCCCTGACCACCACGAGCAAGGCGTCCCCGAGTAACGAAGAGATGCAGCAAAAGCGTCCCGACTCGCTGTTCTTAGGGTGGATCGATAAGAGCGAGATTGCGCACGGTACCATGACGCAGGTCGAGTACGACACGGTGTACGATGAAACCACGCGTATGGCGAAGGTGAGTCTTGACGCCATCGCACCGTATCTGGTGACGGAAAAGACGTTGTGCGAACGTCCCATGCAGCTGTATCCCGTGTATGCGGATTATAGTTACGAAACTACCACCAATATCACACGCGATACGGCGTTGACTGACCCGGCGAACCCGACGGCGGCGGAAGTTCGCAACGACGACGGCACCATGACGCTTACGCTTTCGGCGGACGTGGACGTCGACACGGCTGCGGCTTACGAACTTACTTCCTGGACGGTTGAGAGCCCCGAAGGCACCGTCATTGACACTATCCGTGCGACGGACGGGACGGGCATGCCGGCAACGAACGGCGGCGCGCCCGTAGGAAACGATAACGCGAAGCTCGTCTACACCATCAATGCCGGTTCCCATTACGTGATTGTGGCGAACTACGAGGCGAATCGTGATGCCGAACTGGATGTGAAGTATCACACGAATGTCGGCGGCGTGACGGACGTGGTGAAAAAGCATGCGGGAGACGCGCTGGGTAAGGCGCCCGCTGCCTCTTTCGACGTGCCGAATGCAGCGCTTGTGGGTTGGACTGAGCAGCAGCCCGCTGATGGAGCTGAATACTTGATGTTCGATCAGGCGGATGCGGCCAAGATGGTTGACGAATACACGCTCGTCCAGCGCCCGATGGAGTTGTGGCCGATATACCGCATCATCGGCACCGAAGGCGATCAGGCCAACGTGCGCGTGAATTCGAACATCGACAATACGGACGGCGTCGGCGTGGACCACCGTCGTGCGATGGTGAAAACCGCAAGCACCCCGCAGGGCCCACAGACTTATGTAGCGCTTGAGGCCGATGCGGTGGACGGCTATAAGTTCATCGGCTGGTACAAGGATTACATTGACATGACCGTCGATGCGGATGGCAAGGCCACGGTTGAAGGCACGCCCGTGCCGGGCAATCGCGTGACGGGCGATGAGATGTTTGCCGGCAACCTCTATACCGCGGTCTACCAGAAGACGCAGGTGTACAAGGTGGTTTACCACTTCCCGGACATGGACGGCGCTGGTCCTGAGACGGAAAGCGCCGATGCGATTGAATTTGCCGCAGACGATACGTCGGCATTCGTCCAAAAGGTCACGACCGAGCAGCCCAAGAAGGACGAAAGCGGCAATCTGGTATACGACGAAAACGGCAACGTCGTTATGGAGAAGGTTGAAGTTGAGGCTACGGTCGTCGGCGGCGAGCAGACGGCCTCCATGGAAGGTTTCCTCGCGCAGAAGGACGCTCAGGGTCAGGTGAAAGAGCTCTTCAAGGAGTGGGAGTGGAAGAAATCCGACACGGAGACTCTGGCTTGGGATGCGTTCTGCAGAGCTTCCATTGTCGAGAGCATGACGAATGCGGGCGTGACGGTGATGCACCTGTATCCGGTGACGCATCGCCTGAACGCACTTGACCAGGATGGCGCGCCGTACGCCGCTTCCAATCTGGTGTGGCAGATAGACCCTGCAGCACTGGAAAAGGAAGTTGCCGATCCCAACGCCGAAGGCGCAACGCCCGCCGTCAAGATTGCGTTCGGTCCTCGCACGCTTTATTTGGGCGACACCCTGACTGTCCATATGGATCAGGTTCACTATGCGAAGCCTGAGGCGGACCGTGCGGCCGCCGTTGACGGTAAGCTTGTCGCTCTCTACGACAACTTTGATTTCACGAAGGCCAAGCAGCTCGACAAGAAGGCGACGGGGCATCTGGGCGCGGGCCATGAGGGCGATGCCGTGTTCGAGTTCGATACCACAGGTTCGCTCACGATCGAAAAGACCGCTCCGCTTATGGCCGCCGGCTCCACCTTCACCTTTACGGTGACTGAATGCGACGAGAACGGTGAGGTTGCTCAAGATGCCAAGAGCGCGACGGTGACCATGACCGCGCAGGACAACGGCCAGGGCGCGGCAACCGCTTCGGAGACGATCAACGTGCCGTGGGGCTACTACAAGGTGGTAGAAACCAGCTGGGGCTGGCGCTACAGCCCGACGTATCAGTTCTTCGAGGGCGGTATGATCGTCGAAGGCAGGCCGGATAACGTCGTGCTCGTTCGCAGCCAGGGCACGGCCAAGGTGACCAATGCGCTTACCAACGAGGAGTACCTCGACGGCGAGGACCGCGCGAAGAACGTGTTCGGCGAAGGCAGGAATCCGAACGAGAACGGAGGTGGTCAGTAATGCGCCGTCATGAGATGAATGTGCCGCGCGGCCGAACGAGCGCTGCGTATGGCGCTCATGCAGTTGGAGCGCCCGCATCGAAAAGGCAGGCTTGTCCGCGCACGCCGACGCGCCATCTTTCTGCCGAAGAAGCTCGTCGCTACAGGAGGGCGGCGCATGCTGCCTCATCGGCGCATGCGCGTCCTCCGCTGAAACGCATCGCCATAGCGTGCTGCGCGGCGCTTGCGCTGTGCGGCGTCGGCGGGGCGTTCGCGTGGTTTTCAAGCCAGGATGTGGTTTCGAACACGTTCACGCGTGGCGAGATAACACCGAGCATCCAGGAGATGTTTGATGGCTCTTCGACTGTCAAGCAGGATGTTTTCGTGGAAAACGAAGGTACGGCACCGGCGTATATGAGGGCTGCTGTTTCGGTGTATTGGGAAGATCTTGATGGCGACCAGCTCTGGGAAACTCCCGCGGAAAACGTCGATTACACGATCACATGGGGTAGCGCCATTTCCGAGAGTGCCAACCCGCACTGGATTCTGGGTGACGACGGATATTACTACTGGTCCGTGCCCGTGGAGGCCGGTGGCACGACGTCGAACCTCATCAATTCGGTGGAGAAGAAGGGCGATCACGGGGACAAGCACCTTGTGGTCGATATCGCGACGCAGGCCTTGCAGGCCAATTTGTCTGCCGGCAAAGGGTTCGACGCGGTGTGGTCGGCATCGAGCGGCCTGAAGGTCGGTGCCGATGGTGCGCTTGTGAGGAAGTAGGGCGTCATGGTGAAGAAGTTTTTTGCAACGATGATCGCCGCCTGCGCATGCGCACTTGCATGCGTCCTTCCTTCGACAGCCTTTGCTGCCGATCCTTCGGCGGTCTACGACAGCGGCGAAAAGGCATGGCACGGCGAGGGCTTGCAGCAGCAGAATGTGCTTGCCGATTTTTCTGAGGTTCTGCCGGGCGACATGCTCGTGCAGGAATTCAATCTCGAGGTGCGCGACGCCGAACGCGCGGTGTCGGTTTTCATGCGTCCTTACGCTGATGCGGCTACGTTTGCTGCTCTTGCCGATGTTGAGCTCCTTGTCACCAACGAGCAGGGGAACGTTATTGCTCAAGGTGCGGTCGGCGATTTTGCCGATCAGGCAGAATCCGCCATTCCCATCGGTGCATTCTCGGCCTCTGGCTCCACGCGTTTGCACATAGAGCTTTACGTCCCTACGACGCTCGGCGACGAACTGCAAGGCAAATCGTACGCTCTCGAGTGGGTGTTCATAGCCCAGGAAGATGGCGAAGAGGGCGCTGATTCTGGAGGAAACGGCTCGGGCGGTGCTGGTCAGGGAAGCTTGTCTTCTGCTACGTCGGGTGACCTTCTGAGCAGGACCAACGATGCATCGGCGGCGATAGCCGCCGTGCTTGGCGTCATCGGCATCGCTGCCGTTGCTGCAATCGTCGTTGCGGTTGCTCGTTTGAGAAACCGTTCTCGCCACTAATCCATAGAGTCATTTCGCGGCGGGCTGTTGTTTTCTGGGAAAGCAACAGCCCGCTGACGTTTGTGCGCAGGAATAGCGCTTGCAGCTACAATTGCCTGAACGGGCGGCGCTATCGGATTGATTGGCGTATTCCACGACCGATGAGGAATTCGGCAAGGCGCGATCGGCGCGCCGTCGTCGTGGAGGCCGGCGTGTTGCGTATACGACCCTGTGTATTGAACCTGTTTGTAGGAGGAACCCCCCATGACGGAGAACGCCCCCTTGCGTGCTGCCGACGAAGAGCGCAATGCGGTGCTGAAGGACGCTTCTGCGCTGTCGGACGGTAATGACGCCTCTCTTGAAGAGGGTGATAATTGCCAGCAGGAAAGCCGCGGCAGACGTCGTGAGCGCAAGCTGGTGGGATACTCACGATTCATGGCCGTGGTGCCGAGTGTCGGGCTGTTCGTTTCCTCCATTGCGCTTACGATTGCAACGCTTATTTCCACGGTCGTTGTGACGGTGGAGGCGGCAACGGGCCATTTGAGCATGCAAGACATGCTGGTGGAGTATATAGAATACGCTGACTTCTACCTGCTTGCTGTGGTGCTCTATATCATGTCGGTTGGTCTGTATTCGCTGTTCATCGACGACGGGATCGATATGCCTTCGTGGTTGCAGATTCACAATCTGGACGATTTGAAGGAGAAGCTTGTCGGCGTTATCGTGGTTGTTATGGGCGTGTATTTCCTGGGATTGCTGATTCATGGTGCGCAGCCGGTCGATCTGCTTCTGAAGGGCATCGGTATTTGCGCGGTTATTTTCGCATTGGCCTATTTTGTCAGGCATGTTATGTTCGCGCATAAGAAATAGGGCATAACGATTCACACGCGAGGGCGGCTCGATTGCCGCCCTCGCGCCTTTTGCCGAGCAGAAAACGCTTTCGCATGCTAAAGCGTCGGGCTAAAAGGGCGACGCCCGTATAATCCGAGCATTCTGACAGCCAACGACGATCGTCATACGGCGGCGATCTGATTGCGGGCAGTGCGCTTATCTGCGTAGCGGACGAATGCTGTAGCAGAATCGCCGTACGACGTTCGTTTCGGGGAAGGAACGAACATGGATGCGATAGTTTCTGCCATCAACACGCTTGACGCAATGGTGTGGGGTCCGCCTATGATTCTGCTGCTTCTGGGCACGCACATCTACATGACGGTGCGCACGGGCTTCATCCAGCGCAAGCTTCCTACGGCCATCAAGCTCTCCATCACGAAAGACCCTGACGCCGAAGGTGACATCAGCCAGTTCGGCGCTTTGACCACAGCGCTTTCGGCGACAATCGGAACAGGCAATATCGTCGGCGTGGCGACGGCTATCATGGCGGGCGGTCCGGGTGCCGTATTGTGGATGTGGCTTACGGGCGTGTTCGGCATTGCCACGAAATATTCCGAGGTCTATGCGGCGGTCAAGTACCGTGTGAAGGATAAAAAGGGAGATATGCTCGGCGGTGCCATGTATGCATGGCGCAGGGCGTTTGAAAAGAACGGCAAGACGCCCTGGTGGGCCGTGCTCGGCGCCACGGCGTTCGCCGTGCTGACCACGGTCGCCTCCATGGGCATAGGGTCGGCGGTGCAGTCAAGCTCCATGACGGGCGTCATCGTGTCGAATTTTCCGGGTATTCCTACATGGGCGATCGGTCTTGCCATCGTCATCATGGTCGCCATCGTCATCTTCGGCGGTGTGCGCGTCATTTCGAGCGTATGCGAAAAGCTCGTCCCGTTCATGGCCATCGCGTACGCATGGGGCTGCGTGGTCATCATCGGCATGAACATCGAATTCGTATGGCCAGCCATGTGTCTCATTGTGGAATCTGCGTTTAACCCGCAGGCGGCGTTCGGCGGCCTGCTGGGCAGCGGCATCATGGCGGCTATTCAGTTCGGTTGTGCACGAGGTCTGTTCTCCAACGAATCAGGCTTGGGTTCTGCCCCCATTGTTGCCTCAGCGGCGGCAACGCGCAATCCCGCACGCCAGGCTCTGGTTTCCATGACGGGTACATTCTGGGATACGGTTGTCATCTGCGCGCTGACAGGTATTGTGCTCGTCTCCACGATGCTTGCCCATCCTGAGCTTGTGAGCGGCATTGCTGAGGGGAGAATCATGGCGGGCGCAGATTTGACGAGCGCCGCATTCGCCTCCATCCCCTACGTGGGGACGCCAGTTTTGGTGATTGGCATGATTTTGTTTTCGTATTCCACCATCTTGGGTTGGAGCTATTACGGAAACCGTTGCGTGACGTACTTGTTCGGTCGTCGTGCCATTCGTCCGTATCGGATCGTGTACGTGCTTGCCGCGTTTTTGGGTGCGGTCGGCGTGGCGGATATTGTCTGGACGACGTCCGACATTGCGAACGCGTTCATGGCGATTCCTAACATTTTGATGGTGCTGCTGCTTTCCGGCATGATTGCTCGCGAAACCAAGCATTATGTATGGGATAAAAATCTGGATGAACGCACAGAGGATGAGATTCCGATCGTGGAGAAATAATTTTTATATACCCATAGACGCAAAAGGGCCGCTTTTCGAAGC